>ULPG01030465.1_pt1 | contig 28370 bp, 10 predicted proteins | sample 1953321 | NCBI WGS metagenome assembly ULPG01 (sample SAMEA4835624, study PRJEB28245) | human gut metagenome | biome: gut microbiome; material: fecal sample | place: Denmark | collected 2008 | reverse complement strand
GGTAGCCAATGAAATTCATGACCTGCCCATTATCGGGTGCGCCATTACTGATTTTGAAACGGCGAAACTGGTAAAATCGAACAGCCGGCCGGAAACGAACGTGACCGGCGTCAATGACCGCGGCCCTGTGGAGAAGCAGGTGGATATGGGACTTAAGTTCCTTCCCGCGGCGAAACGTCTTGGACTGATTTATTCCTCCAGCGAAGTGAACAGCCAGATCCAGGCAGACCAGGCGAAAGCCCATGCGGCGTCCCTCGGCCTTACTGTGGTGGAACGGACCGTTTCTTCCGTTAATGATATTCAGCAGGCAGCGGAATCCATGGTAGGGCAGGTGGATTTCATCTATGTTCCCACGGATAACGTGATCGCTTCTTCCATTCCCACTTTGGTCAAGGTGACGGATCCCGCGAAGATTCCCGTATTCGTAGGTGCGGACAGCATGGCGAAAGACGGCGCGCTCGGCTCGCTCTCCGTAGATTTCTACAAGTCTGGTGTACAGGCAGGACACATGGCGGCGGATGTGCTTGACGGGAAAATCAAAACACAGGATACTGCCGTAGAGGATCCTGAAGTGCTGGAAGTCATCATCAATAAGAAATCGGCGGAAACTTTGGGGCTTGCGATTCCTGAAGAATATAAGAATGCGAAGATGGTGGGATAAAAAAAGCGGGATAGGAAAATAAAAAGCAGATACGATATGCGGAATGATCAATCCGGCATAAAGCATTTTCTGTCCCATGTTACAAAGATTTGGTATTTCAAAAAATTTTACAGACCGATGATTAAAAGAGAGTTGTGAATGATTTCTTGTTCCCACAGCTCTTTTTTGATGAATGTATGAACATTGGGAATAAGGAATTGAAACCGAAGAATACAGCTTGGTTTTCAAAATCGGGAATCTTATATTCTGTTATACAGCACATTCAAGTACAATAGCGGTGTTGTATAAAACTTGATTTTGATTACAGATCCTTACTATTAAGGAATAAATAAATTATGTATTGTCACCAAGTGATAGAAATATTAGCTGTATATTGTAAAAAATATGGCATAGTGATATTATAAAAGTGGGTATTCTTAAAGCAAATGGGTTTAAACATTAAGAATTTAACCCTTATATCCTGCATGTAGGAATCACACAAAATTATATAAGGAAAGCAGTCGTGGGGAATCCGGTTAGAATCCGGAACTGTCCCGCAACTGTAGAGGGAGTTTTGCGGCTGCAAGCCTTTCACAGAGGGGCCGCAGGATGAGGAACTGAGTCAGAGTGCCACCTGCTTTCTATGAGATTGGCGTAACTTGCGAGGCATGAGTTAATGCATAGGAAGCTGGTGCTGTATTTTTGGTATGGCAGAAGTCTTCTATGTATCTTTCTTATGTCTCGTTTTATAAATTTATGGTATGAGCGTACCATAAGTTAAAAATTAAAAATAAATTTTTTGTGTGCGGGGAAATGCCGCGGAAGCGGCGCATATCTGTTTTATATTCTTTTAGTTATGAGGAGAATCAGGATGAAGAAGACATTGGTAATGGCGGCTGCAGCAGTTTTAACCGGAAGCATGGCATACCCTTCGCTGGCAGAGGAGTATGTTTTTGAGATGGCGCCCGTTGTTGTCACAGCGAATCGCATGAATGAAAATTTGGTGGATGCCAGGGCCGATATCAGTGTAGTTACGAGCCGGCAGATTGAAAAACTCCATCTGAATACCGTGGAAGATGCGCTGCGTACAGTTCCGGGGACACAGTATCTGAATTATGGCGGAAATGGATTGAATGCCAATTTAAGCGGGATCCGGATTAATGGAAGCAAGGATATTATACTGCTTGTGGACGGCGTACGTGTAACCGATTTCAACGGCGCGAATAATTCAGGGTATATGTATTCTTCTCTGCTGAATAATATGGACAATGTCGAACGTATCGAAGTGCTGCGCGGCAGTGCCGGCGCGTTGTATGGAAGTGGCGCCAAAGGCGGTGTGATCAATATCATCACCAAGAATCCCGGGGAAAAGAAAACGACCGTGGATATAGCCAGAGGAACCGGCGGACGGGAAATATATAAGCTGACCACTATGGGGAGAGTAGGGAAGTTTTCCTACATGGCCTATTATGACAAACTGCTGATAGGTGATACCAAATCCGGTGACGGAAGGCTATGGCCCGGGCACACCCATACCTTATCGGACGGAGTGAAATTTGCTTATGATTTTACTGATAAACATTCTCTTTCCTTAAGTTATGACAAAATGAAGTCAAGATATAGAGGATATGATTTTGTGTATTCAAACCGGTATCATGGCGATTATAAGTCCGATATGCTGACTCTGCAGGATAAGATATCCATCGGGAAGCATTGGGATAACCAGTTTACTTACCGCCGGAATAAAGTAAAGACAAATTATTTTCAGGATTATGACATGAATGCGCAGTCCAATTGGGGGATAAGCAGCGACTATACTTATGACATCATCGGCGAGCAGGTGAGCTTCCATGATGAATGGAACCGACTGACTTTTGGTGTGGATTATTCAAAGGGAAGGGACAATGTTCTTCGGGCGGCAGGATTTGACGTAAATGGGAATCCGGTCAAAACGAACCACTGGTATGAAAATTATTCTTTTTATATACAGGAAGATTGGAATTTCCTGCCCCGGTGGTCTCTTTCCGGAGGCCTGCGGCATGACCGCCCTGAGACAGATCAATACACTGCCGATTTTTCCAGTCATACATCCAAAAGCTATCGTTTGAGCTATGAAATTACACCTAAGGATACAGTGTATGCGGGACGCAATGATTTCTACATTCTGCCGGGGCTTGATGTTCTTTATATTCCCCAGTATGGAAATGCCAAGGTCAGACCTGCTTATGGATATACGGATACCGTCGGCTACAGCCATGTATTCAGCGATAAGACCATGTTTACCTTTAACTGGTTCAGAACAAAAGATGAACAATCTATCGGATATGATACTTCATCAAAAAAATATAAAAACTTTAATCAGGGTGTTTCAAGAGGATGGAATGCCCAGCTGATTTCGCAGATCGGGAGTAAATGGAGCGCCAATGTAGGATGGGCGCATTTGTACTCCAATGTTCCCGGGGATAATTTTTCTCTCGGATATTCGCCGAAAGATAAACTTACTTTTGACATGATCTATCACAATAAGAAGTTCACCGGAGGTCTGGACGGATTCTATTTTATCCGGAGAAAGAACCCGGTAAACAGTGATTTGAAAGGGTGGCCGAACGATAAATACGGAATTTATAATTTGAGCTTTAATTATGAACCGAGAAAAGATTTTAATTTCTATCTGAAAATCAATAATATTTTCGATAAACTTTGGGCGGAGCATACAGATGTCATCTGGAGCGACCATACGCCGGGAACATGGTATTCCATGCCAGGGCGCACATGGCTGTTCGGCGTGAAGATGGAAGTGTAAGGCATAGATCGTTGTAGTGGAGAAAAGGCGGGATAATGATGAAATATGTGTATGGCAGAAAAAAGTGGCTGGCAGCCGGTATAGCAGCATTGCTTATTAGCGGCACCGGAGCAGTTTCGGATGTGCTGGCGGCGCCGGTTTATACTTCCGGAATCACGACCAAGGCAAAAAAAGATAAGGCAACTTTCGGAAGTGCCTATAAAGTGGAAAACGGTGTTAATAAGTATAACTTGGAAGACGGATCAAAAATCAGTATCCACGGCACTTATCACGCTGAGGGTATTACGCCGGGGAAAGGAACGACATCCGTTGTCACCGTGGGTGACGGGACAGGAACGCTGTCCATTGATACTTCCAGCAGCGAAGCAGGAAATTCGCAGGGGGCGGGGATTCTCGCATCTGACGGGAGCCGGCTGACCATAAACGGGAACCTGCAGATTAAGACTTACGGAGGCAGCTGTTTTGCCGACGGTATTTACATGATGCGTGCCGGCACCGGTACGGGGGCCAAAGCGAACATTACTGTCAATGGCAACGTATATATAGGGGATCCAGCAGCCGTTGGAGAACCTCCGGATTCCTCTTCCCGGGACGCGAAATGGGGAGTCAATGCGGCGGAAATACATGGCGGTTACGGGCCGGACGGCCATGTTCCGGGATGGGCGGATGAATATACCGGTGCCCGCTGGCAGCCGACCGGGGTCGATGTGGATATGTCGGACGGCAGCTCCATTGATCTCAACGGCGATGTGTACTTGGCTGTCCGCGGAGCTGCCATGAAGACAGATCCTTATTATAAATCTGCCGGCATGGATGACTATGATATCGCCGTTATTAATGCCAATAAGGGGAATGTGACCATAGTGACGCCATCAAGCACGGGAGAAAGTTTTTATTCCCTTGCCAGTTACGGCGGCACTATCAATGTGAATATGGCAGGAGCGGATGCGGCTTCCCATAAAGTGAATATCAAGGGGAATATCATTGCCATGCGGGATGATAAAGACCACAACGGACAGCCTTACTTTTTCCAGAACGGCCGTATCAATCTGGCTTTGGCAAACAGTGATTCCCAATGGATCGGTGTGGTGGACAACAGCGGATCTGATCAGGCAGGAGAAGTAAATCTCTGGCTGCAGAATGGAGCCGTATGGAAACACAGCTCTCCATCGCGGACCAATGGGCTTCAGGTAGAAAAAATGCCCCAACCGAGCGTATTCCACTATGGGAAATATGACGGAGTATCCCATGTGAACCAGTTGGTGGGCGGAAACTCCGCCGATAAGGCAGGCATCATTTATCCTGAAGAAGTATCGGAAATCCACGTGACGAATTATAGCGGACATGTCAAAGTTATTTATACTCACGAGGGAGATGGCAGTACGACCGCATCTTACCGCGGAGGTGATTTCCGGATAAAGAAAGCAGCTGCCGGTTCGGGAATTGTGGTATCCACTAATAACGCAGGTATTGATATGAATAATGATGATGCTGTATGGAAAGCATTGAACGCGGTGGCGGGGAAGATATATTATGAGGGATCCGTGGACGGCGAGAGTAATCTGGCGGGTAAGGCAGAAATCGCGGAAGGGCTGACCGCGTCATCAGCATCTGCCAAATTAGCGGATATGAAGTATAAGAAAGACAACCACGGGCAGGGATATGTAGAAAAAGGATCAGCACCGAACCCGAATCCGAATCCAAACCCGAATCCGAATCCGAATCCGAATCCGAACCCACCGACACCGCCGGTTCCACCGATTGTCCATGGGGATAATGAGACGGCGCTGATGAAAGGCGGACGCAGCGTATTGACCGGTTCCTCTTTGGAGTGGAGAGATAACGCTATGCAGGGAATGCTCCGTTTGGACATGCTCCGCTATCGAAACGGCATGGAAGGCGCATGGGGACGGGTTTATGGCGGAAGATGGAAGTATGATGGAAACGATATCGGGATAAAAGAAAACTATTGGGCAGGCGAAGCCGGGTATGACCGCCGTTACCCCAATAACTGGCGTGCCGGCATATCTCTGGATTACAGGGATGGAAAGGGCAAATATGATTTTGGCGGCAGAGGCGACAGCAAATTATATGCCCTTTCGCTCTACGGTTCAAAAGATCTCGGCCGGGGAGCCTTTGTGGATATGATCGTCAAAGGCGGGTATATAAAGAATGAATTTACCCTGTATGACAGAGGGGGGAATCAGTTTACCGGATCATCTGCTGCCAGAGGTTACAGCGTGGCAGGGAGATATGGAAAGCGTTTCGGTATGGGAGATTTCTACTGGCAGCCGCAGATCCAGTTTACTTGGGCGCATTTGGAGCCTGATGAATACGATGTTTCCAATAAAAATGCCGTCATGACAGTAAAGGGGCAATCTTTTGACAGTTATGTGGCGAGAGCAGGCGTTGAAGCGGGACGTGCCGGTTCTTTCGGAGATTTATACATGAGGGCGGACATTGCCCATGAATTCGGCGGCAGGATTAAAGCATCCTATTACGCTGCTGACGGAGGCACCAAGGAAACCAGCTATGACTTGAAAGACACTTGGGCGGAACTGACAATAGGCGGCACATATAATCTGTCACCTGTAAGTCGTATTTATATAGATGTGACAAGGGGATTTGGTGGAGACTGGAAACGGGAGTGGCAGCTGAATGCCGGTTTCCGGTGCGAGTTCTGAGAAAGGCGGTGCGGAAATAGTATGGCAGAACGGCAGGCATCATAACGGTTCCGGCCGGAGATAATCCTCTATGGCAGAGAAGCGGGGATAGAAGCAGTGCATATATTTCATATTTTCTGATGAATGGAAAAACGGAGGAGCAGGTTATGAAAGAGTATTCAAAATGGAAATCGGGGAAACGGTTTCTGACGGCGGCAGTTACGTTGTCATTACTTGGCAGTCTTGGTTTGTATCATGATGTTCGTGCTGATTTCTTAGAAGACATGGAAAAGAAGTATCCTGATGCGATACAGCTTACAAATGGTATTACCGGGGAGAAAGATAAAGATGACATTTATGTAAATCGAAAGATTTTAAAGGATAATGGGGAAAATTATCTGTTTACTACAGATGCAATAATTAATACCGCTAATGGTATAAAGATAGGAGATTTAAGCCATCCTGTAAATATTGATGCATCGGGACAGACTTTAATTTTTAATGCGGAAAGAAATAATAAGAAATTAGAGCTTCATGCGATTGAGATAGAGTCATTGCAGGGGACTACGATTACTGCAAAAAAGATATTTATTAATGCAGGGAATACGAAAAGTCGCGCTGAAGGAATCCGTGTAGGCGGACAGAACGGAACGAATAAGGATACGCCGTACAAGCTGACGATTAATGGGGATATGGATATCAGGGCTCATGGCGCTAATTACGGCCTGGGCATGTATCTGTGCGGCAATGCGGAAACCACTGTCAATGGGAACGTAACCATGAATACCCATGATGAAAAGAACCCCTGGGCGGTCTATGTGGAAGATGACGGCGGTTTCAGCTATTATGGCGGCTCTGCCATCTATGCCGGAAATAATTACACACTCCAGATGGGACCGAAGCTGACCGTTAACGGACTGGTGGATCTGAAGGTGAATGCCAACGGCGTATTTGCCAATGGCGGCCATTCGGATATTTATTTCAAGGGCGGAAATATAGAAATCAATAAAGATAATACCAAGGGGTATTACGCACTGCTGGCGGAGTGCGCCACCACCACGATGAATATGGAGCGGGACGAAAATAAGGTGCCTGTCAGAGCCGGTAATTCCAAAGTTACGATCAAAGGAAATGTAGGCGCATCTGCCGGCGCGATCAATGTGAATGAGCCGGAGCCTTATACCCGCGTCAATCTGGGGCTGGCTACGCCCGATTCCAGCTGGACGGGGGTCGCATACAATGCGTTTAAAGATGAAGGCAATGACGCCGGTGGCAAGAAATTTTTTGGGGAAATTAATCTGTGGCTGCAGAACGGCGCTTCCTGGACGAATGAGGCCTGGGGCGAACCGCCTGATGCTTATTTCGGAGAGGATTTTTCGGAAAGCCATTTGAAACGGCTGGGCGGCGGGGAAAGCGCCGATAAGGCGGGACATATTTTCCAGAAACCCGGAGAGGATGAAGACAGCGAAGGCATCAATATCCGCGTAGACGATTATAAGGGATTCACCAATATATACTATGGTCATAAAGAAGAGAAACCCACGGATATCCTCGGCGGGACTTTTACCGTGACTAAAGCGCAGCCCGGATCGGGAATCAATCTGATTACCGACAGCAAGGGACTGAATGTGGATTCATCCAAAGCAGCAGATAAGAATCTGGCCAGCGAGACGCTGAACGCGCTGGCGAATAAGCTGTTTTATACTGCGTATAAAAATGGGGAAACCAATCTTGCCGGTAAAGTGGAAATTGCCGAGGGGCTGACGGCTTCCAGCCTGTCCAAACGTATGGAAGATGTGACTTTCAAAAAAGAAGACGGACAGGGGCAGTATCTCTATACACCGGCGCAAGATGAGATTGTCGGGCCAATTACCGGGCCGGAAAAAGAAACGGCTGACCGCAATGCAAAAGGCACTGCGCCGAATGCAAAGCAGGGAAATGTGGTCAGCGGTATGTACAATGAGTCCACACCTACGACGAAGACCAATCCGATGATTGTGGATATGAATGGATTCAATTTAAATGTGGCGGCAGAAAGCGACAATAAGATTGCTGATGCCGTTTATGTGGGAAATAATGATTATATTACTGTAAAAAATGATGCGGGAAAGAAAATCGGCATCACTTCCACCAATACAAATACCCGTGCTGCCAACGGCATTTTCCTTGAGGGGAATTCCCATCTGAATATAACGGGACCGGTGGAGATTGCCAAGGTGCATACCAAAGGCAGTTCCGCCGCAGGTATTGCGTTCCAGGGCAGCGGAAGTGAAGCGGTGATTGACGGTTCCCTTACCATTTCAAATGTGGACGGTGATAAAGCGGAGAAGCAGGGACGGTATATCGGCGTATCCGGGATCCGGATGACCGGCGATAATACTTCCATGACCGTTACGGGACCGGTGAATATTTCCGGTTTTAAAGGATCGGCATTGCATACTGCGGGCGCGGACAGTGTAATTTCTGTCGGCGGCGGTACTATTTCTACAGCAGCGGATGCGGATAAATCCCATAATTTCTATGCGGCCCGTGTGGAAAAAGGAACGGTCAATATCAACATGAAAAATGGTGCGCCAGGAAGCGCAAGAACCAATATTATCGGGGATATGTATGTTACAGGGCAGTATGGAAAGAAAGTTATTGAGTACAGCGGAGGCCAGCTGGCAGATTGGCAGCACAGAGGAAATCTTCATGTGGCGCTGACAGATAAGGATTCGTCCTGGACCGGTGTGGCAGCGTATGAACAGTACAATGATAATTACGGCAGCGGCGGGAATACGATGCATGATATCGGGAATTTTGATCTGTATCTGCAAAACGGGGCCACCTGGACGAATGAGCAGCAGTCTCATGTGACTACTACGACGCTTGCCGGTAAGAATCCTGTCTATAACGGCAGCTATTTAATGAAGCTTCATGGCGGCAGTGACGCAGTGCATAAAGGGTATATTTATCAGAAAGACAGCAAGCCCATTACTGTAGATAATTACAGCGGACACACTCTTGTTTTCTATGACCATACTGGAGACGGTTCTGCCGCTGAAAATTACAGCGCCGGTGATTTCAGAATCAAGACAGCGGAAGAAGGATCTTCCATCACGCTGCGCACAGGTGCAGGCGGAATCAATACGGCCGATAAAACGGCGGCGGGAAAAGCGCTGAACAGTTTAGCAAATAAGCTCTACTATATGTCTTATGCGCAAGGTGACACAAAGCTGAAAGGCACTGTGGAAATTGCGGAAGGGTTGACTTCCTCTTCTGTTTCAGCAAGTGGGGATATTGCTTTCAGGACAGATACGGCTGCTGACAAGAACGGACAGGGCACCTATGTATATGAACCGGAAGAGCCTTTGGACGGGCCGATCATCAAAGACAGACTGCTGAAAGGCGAAACTACGGTCACTGCTGATGACACCCATGCTGAAGATGGATATGTCAGTGCAGCTTACAACGGCGATGATTCAATCACCGTGGACATGGCAAATCATGGACTCCGTCTGGAAGCGGCTTCTTCCGCATCTGCAAAGGCGGCGGCTGTCCGTGTCGGAAAAGGGACGGACGGCAACAAGAAGAGCATCAGTTTCATCAATATGGAGAAAAACAAACCGCTGGTTATTTCTGCAGATCAGACGAATGGAAGAGAAGCTACAGGTATTTATGTTTCCGAGAACGGTAAGCTTTCCGTCGCCGGGGATGTAGTGATTGATAAGGTGTCTACTTCAGGCAGAATGGCGTACGGCGTGGCAAACCGCGGACCTAATGCGGAACTTATCATTAAAGGCGGGCTGAAAATAGCCGGTACAGGTGCCGATGAATGGAGAACGGTAAAAGCTGCCAAGGATACAACGGGTATATCGGTAACTGCCATTGCCAATATCGGGAATAATGCCAAATTAACTATTGAAGGGCCGCTGGACGTAAAAATTCAGGGGACTGCCATCAATTCTACCGCTAAAGGCGGCGTTATGCGCCTTGGCAGCGGCAGGATTCTGACGCCTATGGATGAACATGCCCAGGGGAATTCAAAGCTTGTTAAGGGCGTGAACGGTACTGTTTTCATTAATATGAATGAGGACGGAACGGCTGCCAAAGCTGAAGACACTGTGCTTCAGGGAAATATTTACACCGAAAGAAGATCAGGGTCTAAGGCCGTTGTAAATGTAGGGCTGGCAAGCAAGAATTCTTCATGGACAGGTGTAACCGATTATAACAGGAGTTTTTCCAGCGATGCCGGCGAGGTCAATCTGTATCTGAGCCATGATGCGGTTTGGAATAATAAGAAGACTGCTTCCGTGACGGGCTCTTACATGGGCAGCCATATAGATTATTTCAAAGGCGGCAGTGATGCGGCCCACGCGGGTATTATCAGACAGAACGACGACAGGGACATCAATATAGATCATTACAGCGGTCATGCAATCCTTGTCTATGACCATAAAGCGGAAAAGCCAAAAGAGATGATTGGCGGCAGGACGCTGATAAAAAAAGCGGAACCGGGATCTGTTGTCAGAATGGTAACCGGGAACGGCGGTCTGAATACCAATTCCAACAAGGCGGCCGATAAGAATCTGGTCAGTGAAACTCTGAACGCTTTGGCGAATAAGCTTTACTATACCGGTTATAACAATGCGGCAATCAAAGATAATCTGAAAGGTACCGTAGAAATTGCGGAAGGCCTGACGGCAAGTTCCGCATCGGTTGCCATCGTATCGGGAAATATGAGCTTCCAGGATGTCACGGGCAGAGGTGAATATAAATTTACCCCCGCAGAAGATGACCCTCATGGACAGACTACGTCTGATTTCGGTACCCCTATCACCGGAGAAGCCGATAAGGATCAGGAGTATGTCAAAGCCAATGTGCTGAAAGATGACGTGTATACTTTTACCAATGCGGTGAATACGGTCACTGTCGATGACGGAGATACCACGACAGAAGATCTTGGCTACCATAAGGCTGTGGCCGCCGTGGTGGGGATCAATAAGGATATTACGATTCATGCGGCAGATAAGAGTCTGAAACTGAATGCGGAGAATAAGACAGAACGCAACAGTGCTGTAGGCATGTACACGAAGAAAAAGATTGACGCTGTGGCAAAAGATATTTCCATCGATACCAAATCTTCTGTGGGTGATGTATACGGTATATATATCCATGAAGGCGGAAAGGCAGACATTGCCGGCAATGTGTCTATCCTGGCCAAACAGGGCGGAGACGGTTTTGCGAATGGAATCAAACTGTATAACGGCGGTTCCGCGCTGACCATTAACGGTAACCTGGCTATGAAAGGCACGGGAAGCGGAAATGATGCCTATGGTGTTTCTGCGGCTCAAAAGGGCGGGTATGGCAGCATAAAGACATATCTGGCAACAGGTATCAATATCTATGATAAAGACGGTGCTTCGTTCACCTTAAACGGCAACGTGGATATGGCGGTCAAAGGTGTCGGCGTAGATATGCGCGGCAGTGAGAAAAATACGGTAACCATTGCCGGAGGCACAATCCTTACGCCGGATGACAGGGAGGAAGCCAGCTATATAGCTGTGGCTGCTACTTCAGGTACCTTTACCATGGGGATGAATGATGCGAAAACAGGATCCAATGGAAAGGATGTCATTGTGCAGGGCACAATTTCTTTAGGAGCTGGGGGAACTGTTAATCTGGGTCTGGGCAGCAGTAAATCCCGGTGGACAGGTGTCTCTGATAATGAAGACGAGCGTCCTGTGAATCTGTATCTGTCGGACGGAGGAATATGGGAAAACCGACAGACGGCGAAAGACCAGTATGGTTTGTTTGCAGGCAGCCGCGTGACAAAAGTGGCAGGAGGCACCACGCCGGCTAAGGCAGGTGTAATTGCCCAGAAAGACAGTAATCCCATTACTATTGATCATTACAGCGGACACACTATTCTTGTTTATGATCACGAGGCATCGTCTCCTGCAACAATGATCGGCGGAGATACGATAATTGCTAATGCGGAAGCCGGTTCCGGTATTACGATGCGTACCAACAGCAGGGGATTGGATACAAATTCTGGCAAGGCAAAAGATAAGAATTTGGTAAATGCCACCCTTAATGCACTGGCGAATAAACTGTTTTATACTGCGTATAAAAATGGAGAAACCAATCTTACGGGTAAAGTAGAAATTGCTGAAGGATTGACAACATCCGCCGTGGCAAAGAAGACAGGCAATATATCTTTCAAGAACGGGACCGGTCAGGGTGAGTACATCTATACGCCCGAAGAAGATCCGAGCGGTGACATTATTGATGCAAATGGTCCGATTACTTTCGATTATAAGAAGGATTCCAAGGTATTCGGCAGATCTGTCAGTCAGATAGGCGGAAATAGCAAGAACCTGGCTTATAACTTTGCAGGAAAGACAGTCAATATTACCACCGGCGGCAGTGATTGGGCGCCGATAGGAATGACGCCGAATGTAAAAGCGGTTATTAACGCGAAACAGTTGAACCTGAAGACACCGGAAGCCGGTATGATGGGAACTTATGGAATCTATCTGGAAGACGGAGATGATATTACTGTCAATTCCGATGTGAATATGACCGTCAACGGCGGTGCATATATGGTAGATGGTATTTTTATGGGGCATATGGGGGCGGCAGAAGCGGCAAAGACCAAACTGACCATCAATGGCAATGTCACCATGCGCGGTACCGGAAATGACCAGTCTTCCGATGATTTCTGGGGTATTAAGGGTACCGGAGAAGACGGCGGCTATCCTACCTATATGGGAAGCCGCTGGGCGCCGGAAGGAATTTATCTTGGCAAAGAAGGTGGCAGTTCCATCACGATCAACGGCAATGTAGATATGGCAGTCAAAGGGAACGGCGCGGTAACGGATGCTTATTATAAAGTCGCAGGGCAGAATTCATTGGATAATGTTCTTACCTTGAATGGCGATGTCAATATTATCACGCCGAAGAGTAGAGAACGGGGATTCCTGGCATTGGGTGCTTTTGGCGGTACTGTTAATGTGAATGTAAAGACTGAAACGGATGCCGGCGGCAAAGTCAAAGTGACCGGAGCCTCCGACCATAAAGTGAATCTGGTGGGGAATCTCTATGCATCGAAAGATGATGGAAATGGAGATAATACATACTATTTCCGTGATGGTGCCATTAATCTGGGGTTGACGACGTCTGATTCCACCTGGAGCGGTGTTGTATCGAATACGAATAAAAATACGCCTACCGGAAAATCACAGCAGGGAGATATCAACCTGTGGCTCCAGAATGGTGCGACCTGGAATCATGAAGCGGTTTCCCGCGCCGATGCCGTTTATGCGGCAGGAAATAACGGGAAAACGACGCTTCCGAGTCCGTCAAACGGATTGTACGGGGCTTATGACGGTATTTCTCATCTGACAACCCTGACCGGCGGAAAAGACGCGGATCATGCGGGGCTCATCGCTATGAAGGACAAGGCAGATGTGGAAGTCGGCACATACAGCGGTTTCAGCCGCATTTACTATAACCATGAAAATAGCACGCCAAAACAAATGATCGGCGGCGATTTCAAGGTATCCAAGGCATTGGATGGTTCCCGTATTACATTGATGACGGGGAGCAACGGATTGGATACGTCTTCAACTAAAGCGGCGGATAAGAATCTGGTCAGTGAAACTTTGAATGCTCTGGCAGGAAAGCTCTATTACTTGGCAAAGGATGGAAAACTTTCTGCCAAGGCAGCTTTGGCGGAAGGGCTGACTGCATCGGAAGCTTCTCTTGATTTGAAGAATGTGACGTTCAAGGAATCCAATGGTCAGGGGCAGTACCTCTATACACCGGCTTCGGATATTCCTGAAGAACAGACAGAAACAGCATTTACCGATACTATCACCGGCGTAAAGGCGAAGGACATGAAATATGTCAATACCGGTGTGCGTAAAGAAGACGGTACATACAAATTTACAAAGGATTCTGAAATTACTGTTGCCGCAGGCGGACCTGCAGTAAAAGTAGAAGAAGATGTCATTATCCGGGCTGATGGAAAAACGCTGAAAATGAAGACGGTGGAAGGCAGCGGTACAGTCTACGGAATCAACCAGTCTACTGCGAAGAAAGCAGAAATCACCGCGAAGAACCTGGATGTAGAAGTGACAAGCACATCCCGTGCTGAAGGCATCCATATGGCAAACAGCAATGCAGCTATTCGGCCCGAAATGACGATTAATGGAAATGTCAATCTGAAAGTAAGCGGAACAGCCAATACGCTGGGTGCTTATATCCAGGGAAACAGCAGATTGACAGTTAATGGAAATGTGACAGCCGATGTGGACGGACACAATGGCGGCTTTAGTTATTATGGGGCAACCGGACTATACTCCACCAGTAATATGGGGCCCAATTCTATGGGAGCTGATATCACAGTCAACGGAAATGTAGACCTGAAAGGCAAAGCCCATGGTATTTTTGCCAATGCCGGCGGCAGCAAAGTGACAGTCAACGGCGGCGGCAGCATTGAAGTGGACAAGGCATCGACAAATCCCTATGCGGCTATCCGTGCAGAAGACGGTATTGTCAACATGAATGTCAAGCTTGACAGCAGCGGAAATGCCGTAGGAAGCCTTGACAAGAAAGTCAATATTAAGGGAAATCTGGCGGTAACGACCGGTGCGGTTAATGCTGTGGATAAGAGAGGCACTTTGTCACAGATTAATCTGGGACTGACGACAGCCGACTCGACACTTCACGGCGTTGTGTATAATGCATTCCCCGATGAAGGGAAGAAAGCAGGAGAGTTGACCTTCAAAGGCGAAGCCAATCTGTTCCTTGCCAACGGTGCCGCATGGACGAATGAAAAGTATGGTGATACCGGAACATCCTGGGGCGGCAAAAACTTCGAAGGCAGCCATCTGACAAAGCTTGCCGGCGGAGCAAGTGCAGCCAAGGCAGGACAGATCTTCCAGAAAGACACAGGCAATATCACCGTAGATAACTATAGCGGTTACACGGATGTATATTATGCGCACGAAGAAACGGCGCCGAAAACCATGATCGGCGGAGATTTCATTATACGGAAAGCGGCGTCCGGTTCCGGCATTTCCCTCATTACGGATAATAAAGGGCTGAATACATCCTCTGAGGCATCTGCAGATAAGAATCTGGTCAGCGAAACGCTGAACGCTCTTGCGAACAAACTCTTCTATAAGGCATATGCAGATGGAGAACACAATCTGACCGGTTTTGTAAAAATTGCGGAAGGGCTGACCAGTTCTGAAGCGGTTCTCAAAACAGGGAATATTACCTTTAAGAAGGATAACGGTCAGGGGCAGTATCTCTATGAAACCTCTTATCCGAATGAACAGATCACAGATCCGATTAATAAGACTATCGACGGCAGTGCCGCTTCTGAACAGGCCTACAAAGAAGCCGGCGTTTATAAATCGGATACAGATACCTATCAATTTACAAAGAATCCGGCTACCATCAACGGAGATTCCGGTGCGGCTGTCGATGCAGGCACGAAGGATATCCATGTGAACAGCGGAGCAAATACGCTGAATCTCAATGGCGGAAATACCGGCGTCGGTGTCAAAGCGGAAGGCGGAAAAACCGCTGATATTAAAGGCAACGCGAATATTACAGGACAGACTGGTGTGCTTGCTGACGGTGCGGGAAGTAAAGTACTCCTTTCCGGAAATTCTAATATTACTGCCGGAGGAGATGGCATCGTAGCCTCTGGAGGCAGCATCGTGGAAGCAGCAGGTACAACCAATGTGACGGCAGGAGCCGGCGGTAAAGCTGTTCGTGCGGGCGGCGGATCTTCAGTAAGTCTTCAGGATGGCAAACTGAAAGGAGATGTGGAAGCCGATAACGGTACAGTTTCCCTCCATGGTGCGGAAACAGAAGGCAATGCTACTGCAGCGGCGGGAGGCAGTATCAATCTGACCGGAGGCAGCGTGGCAGGACAGGTAACGGCCAAAGATGGAAACAGCCAAGCCATCGTCAAAAATGCTACGGTGAAGGATCTTATCGGATCCCATGACGGTACGGCATCTATAACCGGCGGCATAGTCACCGGAACCGTATCAGCTGATGACGGTACTGTTAAAGCGGAGAATACAAAAGTAAATGAATCCGTTAATGCTAAAAACGGCGGTACCGTGGAATTAAAACAAGGCAGTGCAGGCAGTCTTGCCTCAGAAGGTGGACGGATTACTGCAAACGGGACAGCCGTGAAAGGTGATGCTTCTGCCAATGCGGGCGGAACGGTAGAAATGACCGGCGGCAGCGTAGACGGTGCGGCGACAGCGGATAATGGAACGATTGAAACAGAAAATACGGATGTTGCAAATGGCGCATCTGCGCTTAACGGCGGAAAACTTAAACTGAGAAATGGAACCGTTTCCGGCGGGATCAAAACGGATGCCGCGTCTGCATCTGATGTTGTTATGGATCGGGCCGGAGCATCCTTGCAAGGCGATGTATCCGGTGAAGGCAAGACGAACGTAACTCTTTCTAATGGCGGAAACTGGAAAGGAAACAGCGCCGGCAGCGGAGAAACGAAAGTTAAAGTAGAAAGCGGCGGTACCTGGACAGGTGCCAGCATGAACGGTGATACGGATATCGATCTGGAAGGCAAATGGCAGCAGACCGGCAAGAGTAAGGTTCGCAAGCTTATTTCCAACAACGGCGTTCTTGATAAGACGGCTCCGGAAAGCGGAAATACGGATATAGGGCAGCTTAGTGGCAGCTTATCTCTCATTTATGCCCATGACAAAACGAATCCGACAAAGGTACTTGGCGGCGGCACTTTCATTGCGGCAGCGGATGCCGGTTCCACGGTGGACATGATTACCGATAATGCCGGACTGGATACAAATTCGGACAAAGCGGCTGATAAGAATAAAGTCAGCGAAGTGCTGAATGCGATGGCAGGCAAGCTGCAGTATACCGGATATCAAAATGGAGAAAGGAATCTGAAAGGCAAGCTGAGAATTGCCGAAGGTCTGACTTCCAGCAGTGCCGGTCTGAGAACAGAATCATTGAGCTTTAAGGGAGATGGACAGGGATACTTTGATTACACACCTGCCAAGCCGGATAAGCCGGAAATTGAAACCGGGGATTACGAAACTTCTATCATGAGCAGTACCAGAAGCGCTCTGACCTCCTCTATCCTTGTATGGCGGAATGACATGAATGATATGTATAAGCGCATGGGAGATCTCAGAATCGGTGCGGAAAGCGGTTTGTGGGCAAGAGCCTACGGCGGCCGGATCAGTTATGACGCCAACAATGCGTATATGAAGGACAGCTACTGGGCGGCCCAGGTGGGTATGGATAAACGTCTGGCATCAGGCTGGCATGTAGGCGGCGCTTTCGGATACACTGACGGCAGCGCAACATACAGATATGGTGGAAAAGGCGATCCGAAACTGTACACATTGGCGGCCTATGCAACCCGAGTGTCGGAAGATGGACAGTATGTGGATGTCATTGCGAAAGCAGGAAAACTTTCCAATAAGTTCACTGCCTACAACAAATACAGCGCACCGGCGCTCAGGAATTATGTAGAAGGCAAGTATGATACATACGGATATGGCATCAGTGCTGAGTATGGCAAAAAGATTCGTATGGGCAAAGGCTTTGTAACGCCGCAGGCGGAACTGACATGGAGCCGTCTGTCATCGGACAGCTTTGATGCAGCGGCGCCTACCGGTGAAAGCATGCGTGTCAGCCAGTCATCAGTCAACAGTTTAGTCGGACGCCTGGGTGTAGTTGCCGGAGTAGAAAGTAACAAAGGCAATTTCTATGCTAAGGCAAATCTGTTCCACGAATTTGACGGAGACGGCCATATCCTGTTCACTGAACCCGGAAAGACAGGCAAGCGCTCCTCGTTCAGCCTTAAGGATACCTGGGTGGAAATTGCACTGGGCGGCAACTACTATTTGAGCCCGAGAAGCATGATTTATGCAGATTTCACCAAGAGCTTTGGCGGAGATTACAAGGTAGACTGGAGAATCAATGCAGGAATTCGCTTCAGCTTCTGAGCATGATGTCAACTTCCAAAAGGGGAATGAAACAAGATTTTGTCATGAGAACTGAATAATAAAAAGAAAAAATAAAGGACTGCTTTCCTGGGGACAGGACGGCAGTCCTTTATACTTGGGAGATAATTAGATAAGTATGCGAAACAGAGCAAGTTAACATTGTATTTGAAAAGGATTTATAAAAAATAATTAAAATTACCAATTGGAATATCATTTATTGTTGATATGTGAAAAGTAATATAGTATAATTTACACGATGAGATTGGATGATCATTTGGAATTATGAGATGTAAATAGCTATTTCTTAATAAATAATGATTATCCAATAATTTAATACTATTATGAGGACAAAAGCTGAAGAGCTCATGTGGGGAATCCGGTGAGACTCCGGAACTGGCCCGCAACTGTATGGGGAATTGTGTCATAGTAAGTCTTTCACAGAGATATGACAGAATGAGGAACTAAGTCAGGGTGCCACTTTGTTTTCTGATTTTCTAATGACTTGCGAGGCATAAGGCTAGATGCATAAGAAAGCCGGATATGGGAAATCCGGTTCAGATTTAGAATTATGAAATCTGTGCATCTTTTTATTGTCTCGTTTTTTTGTTGCGTTTAATGGAGTGGATGAAAGGGAGTGCCGAGTATGGATAATTTGAAATACTTTTTGGAGTGAATCCAGTTCATGTGACACGGGTTTCATGACCGCGGCAAGCGGTTCAGATCCGGATGGGTATGTTTTAGAAGAGGATGAATTGCCTGCTGTCGGGCAAGGCTGGGGTGCTAATCGAGTATCCGGCAGAGAGTTTATGTTTGCAAAATCGGGAGGAATTATGAAACGGAATAAGGTAAGTAAATTACAGATGAGGCGGCTGGCTGCCGGTGTTACAATTGCGCTGCTGACGGGTACATGCCAGGTGATGGCAGATCAGTCTACAAATCCGATCAGTGAAAGTGAAGTATTTACTGCAGACCGTCTGGCACAGGTCGTTAATAAAAATAACATGCCTAAAGAAAGATTCAAATCCGTCGCAGCAGGTATTTTAGGATATACGCATGATAAGGCCTCAATTAAGACGATTAATATTGATATGGCGGGTCATGACCTGACGCTCGATTTGACGAAAGTTGCCGATTTGGGGGCTGATTATTCAGCATACGGGATCAAGGCGAATAATAAGACAACTATCGTGGTTGACAGCAATAAAACCAATCCGGGGAAAAACGGTACGATTACCATCAAGGCGAAAACGCTGTGGTCTCCCTCAGGAGACAGCGGCAGCAAGTATACTGCTGCACATGGTATCGCAGTGGGCAATTTTAGCCAGAGATTTAATAAAAAAGTAAGTGAAGACCTGGTGAAGACGACGATCAATGCTGATGTAGTGATTGAAGAATTGCGCGGCGGTTCTATCAAAACGACAGGCATTTCGTCTATGGACTGTTCTGATTTAGCGATTAATGGAAGATTCACAATCAAGCCGGGCGCAATTAGCCTTATGCAATGGAATCGGGGCGATCAGTCAAAAACTTATGGCATATATATGAATGGCATATATATGATTGGAAGCAATAATACTATTTCTATTACTTCAGCGGATATTGATGATTCAAAGAATGGGTCACTTTCTGACCTGATTAAAACGGACGAATCGCTTTGGGGCGGCAAAACAGAGAAGAATGTTCTTCGTATTGGCGGCGGTACGCTCAAAGTCAAAGAGAATCAGAAAGAACGGTATCTTATCAGCGCCGCGAAAGGATTCCGGACATTTATCAATGTGAATCAGGACGGAAGCGCAATCGGGACATCAAAAGCAGATTTGCAGGGGACGATTCGCATGGATGCTGGGTCAGAAGCTTATGTTGGTCTTACTGCCGGATCGAAATGGGTCGGCGGAACACAGGCAGATACAAAAGGAAAGGTGAATCTTTTTCTTTCAGAAGGTGGTGAATGGAACACGCTGAATGCGGGACAGGGCAGCCGTGTAACCAGGTTTGCCGGTGATGCAAAAGGCGGTGCAATTTATCAAAAAGATGCGGGACAGCTTGTAATTGAAAATTACAGCGGCGCGGGAAAAATCTATTACGCCCATGAGAATGCAGGAACAAAGGCAGAAGACTACAAGGCGGGAGACACCCATATCGGATCCGCGGCAGAAGGATCACGCATTACAGTAGTTACAGATAATAAAGGAATTGTTGATACAGATAAAGACCAAGTGTATAAGGCTTTAAATGCTTTGGCGGGAAAACTGTATTACGATGCTTATAAAAACGGAGAAAAGAAGCTGGCGGGACAGGCAGAGATAGCCGAAGGACTGACGGCGTCATCTAAAACATTACAAATGAGAGACCTGCTGTTCAAAAAAGAAAACGGACAGGGGTATGTAGAAGATAAACCCGTGCCGCCGGCAAATCTGGATGTAAGTGAACAGATTGTTGAAGATGGTCTGGGATCGGGGAATATGTATTGGATGAATAACGGGTATAAAGATGGTGAGGATGATGATCATCGTTATGTCCTGAAGTCCGATACCACGATCAAGGTTGATTTATCAAATCCCAAGACTCTGACATACGGGGGAAATCAAGGTGCCAATGTAGCAAATATCATATGGGGAGATCCGGATTATACAGCGGATGGCTTTATTGATATGAACGGACATAAGCTGACCTTGATTTCTGAGGCAAATCATTTAAGGCATTATGCGTCGGGAATTTTGTCACATGGCGGTGATCTGGAAATAAAGAACGCGGCAGGTATAGATATTGACATACATGGCGATAAAAATGCAAAGAGCGGTATTTATGTCTGGGGACAGGGCAGAAATGGAGCGAGCCTCACTATATCTAATGATAATCAAGCGGAACATGTTGTGAAGATACGTAATACGGCAGCGGAAAAAGACGCAGCTATACTTGTGGACGGCAGGAGCGTAAAGGATGGCGGAAGTGCAAAGCTTGTTATAAAAGGTTTGGTAGATGTTGAGAATGATGATGTCAGCGTAATTCAGGCAAATAAGGGCGATGTGTCAATCGGCGGCGGGAAAATAATAGCCAAAGGGGATAAGGCGTCCAGTTTGAAGATAAATAATGACGGTAAAATCCAGATCAACGGCAATTTGTCGGACAGAAATGTTCTTACGGCAGGAGCAGTCAAACATGATGTACAGATAGAAGGGAATGTACTTGCTCAGAAAGGAAGATTGGGACTGGTTCTGAATACGGACGGGTCCTACATAAAAGGGTTGATAGGAACAGATGCCGGAACAGCTGGTCAAACGTACATGATGCTTTCTGACGGAGCCTCCTGGTACCATGAAGGAAAAGGAGCCCGAACAGACAGCATTAAAGAAAGTAAAATCAAAAACCTTGAGGCTGATGGCGGCAACATTTACCAGAAAAATGAGAAACCGATAACCATTGAGAACTACAAGGGAAATATGAAACTGTTCTATAAGCATGAGAACGCGGGCACGAAGGCGGAAGATTACAAGTCGGGAGATGTACACATCGGATCTGCGGCAGAAGGGTCACGCATTACCGTGGTCACGGATAATAGCGGAATTACCATGACTGATGAAGCCCAGGTATATGAAGTACTGAATGCTCTGGCAGGAAAACTGTATTACGATGCCTACAAGACCGGAGAAGGAAAACTGACCGGACAGGCGACAATAGCCGAAGGACTGACCTCATCCTCCAAAACCTTGGAAATGAAAGACATGCTCTTCAAGAAAGAAAACGGACAGGGATATGTAGAGGGAAAACCCACGCCGCCGCCACTGGTTAATCCGGTACGCCATCAAATCGTGGAAGCGAACTATTTTGCTGAAGAAGCGCGGGATTTCTGGTCTAAAGCGGGAGTTTATGATGGGAAAGGCCACTATAAATTTGATCATGACTTGTCACTGGTAACCCATGCGGAAGATGATCCTGTAACAACAGTAAACGATAATAAGTTCGGAAATATCTACTGGAACGGTGATGTGGTCGGGGATATCGACATGACCGGACACAGGCTGGAACTGAAATCCATTACGGAGCGCCTGCCGAAGAAAAACCCCAATGCAATTACCGTCTACAGCGGTACATTAACAATCAAGAATGTCAACGGAATGTACATCGAATCCGATCCGAAGGGAAGCCTTTACGGACGAGGAATCCTGGTAGCAGGGGTACGCGGTGACGAAAGATGGAAAAGCGGAAGCGGCCATGCAAAGTTAATCATAGAAAATGATGATGATCCGGCACATGCAGTAAAAATCCGTGTAAAAGACACGGGAGAAGATTTCGGCGCTATTGAAGCGCAGAAACATAATGGAAGCGCGCTCGTAGACATTAAAGGACTTGTGGATATTGACTCCAAGATGTGGAGAGCTGTTGAGTCTCACGGGGCAAAAGTATCTATCGGAGGAGGAACAATCAGAGGAACAGATGTCGCATCCTTGGCTGCTTATACAGGCGGCTCGATACTCGTCAATGCAAAGCTGAATGATGAGAATAAGGTAGAAGCTACTTCTGCGACCCGTCCGGTAAAGATTACCGGGGATGTCAGTGCTGAAAGCGGCGGTCATGTCATGCTGGGACTGAACAATAAAGACTCCTTCTTGAAGGGTCTGGTAACCACGGATATATCGGGAATCAATCCGGATACGCAAAAATGGGGAAAGATACCCGGAAAAGTATCTATGGTGCTGGCAAATGGAGCAGTCTGGGAACACAAGCAGGTAGGAGTAGGATACTATCACAAGAAAGGCGCGGATTTCAACTACAAGAACCGTGGTAAGGGAGAATCTATTGACAGCCATGTAACAAGCCTGCGCGCGGACAAAGGCATACTGCTGCAGAATGATCCGCATAAACTGACCATCGATAAATACGAAGGAAACATGAAGCTGGTCTATGAACATGAGAACGCGGGTACGAAGGCGGAAGATTATAAGACAGGAGATGTACACATAAAAGAAGCTGCGAAAAATTCATCAGTTACCATGGTGACGGATAACAGCGGAATTACGATGACTGACGATAAGCAGGTGTACAATGTATTGAATACCCTGGCAGGCAAACTGTACTATGAAGCCTACAAAAACGGAGAAAAGAACCTGAAAGGGCAGGCGACGATTGCGGAAGGGTTGACAGCATCCTCTGCGACGTTGAAGATGGCGGACATGGATTTCCATGAAGCAAGTGGACAAGGATATGCAAAAGAAATAAACCCAAGTCCGAATCCCAATCCCAATCCCAATCCCAATCCCAATCCTAATCCTAATCCTAATCCCAAGCCGAAGCCTCCTATTATTTATGGAAGCAAAGAAACTCAGATGATGAAAGGCGCCAAAACAGCCATGGCATCCACCATCCTTCTGTGGAGGACGAACAATAACGACCTGCAAAGAAGAATGGGAGACATAAGACTGGCCAAAGAAGAAAACGGCATCTGGGCCAGATACCTGGGCGGAAAGAACAAACTGGACAAACAGAACACCTACCTCAAACAAACCTATGACATAGCCCAGGTAGGCTACGACAAGAAAAAAGGAAACTGGACAATCGGGGCGGCCTTGGACTACGGAACAGGAAAAGACATCTACGCGAACGGGACAGGAAAAGAAAAACTGGCAAGCCTTGCCCTGTACGGAACCATGCAGAAAGAAGACGGACAGTACATAGACGTCATCCTGAGAGGAAGCAAAGTAAAGAATGACTACACCGTATACAACGAAATGAACCACCGCCTGGAAGGGAAGTACAGGACAAACGGCCTGTCGCTGAGCATGGAATACGGGAAGCGGATGAAGAAAGAAAACGGCTTCTACATAGACCCGAGCATTGAACTCACCGCAGGGCACTTAGGAGGAAAAGACTATGACGCCGTAAGCGACTATGCAGGGGGGAAGAAAATGCACATCCACCAGGACGGAATAAACAGCGTGATAGGGAGAATCGGACTGGGGATAGGAAAAGAGACAGAAAGAAGCAACCTGTTTGCGAAGATAGCGCTGGCCCATGAATTCGGAGGGAAAGTGAAGAGCATCTTCAGTGCGGAAAACGAACCGACGAGCGGGACAGAAGTAGACCTGAAAGACAGCTGGGTAGACGTAGAAGTAGGAGGAAGCTGGCTGGTGAACAGGAACACCTATCTGTACGGAACCTACACAAGAAACTTCGGGGCTGACGTTTCGAGCAAGTGGAGAATAGACGCAGGCATCCGCTTCAGCTTCTAAGGATGATGAACGCTTTCGAAAGGGGAATGGAACAAAACTTTGCTATGAGAACTGAATAAGAAGAAACGAAAGGACCGCCTTTCCGGGTATGGGAAGGCAGTCCTTTTCAGTTTATCTTTTTCTCCATCACGGTAATAGATCCTTCGCTTGCGTTCAGGATGACGTCTTTCGTTTCTCGTCATTATAACGCTTAACGTTTTCTGTCATTATGACGACTTCCGTACCCCGTCATTAGAACGGAGGCAAGAATGCTGTGTGAGAAAGCAGGTAAACGGCAACATGACATTAAGTGAAGAATCTATTATTCTGATGACGCCTTACCGGCTTCCTCATCACGGCAATAGATCCTTCACCGACGCTGCGGATGACGTCTTACCATCCGTCGTCATTCTGAGCAGGGGTAAGGATATCTTGTGAGAAAGATGGGAAGCAGCAATATGACACTGAGCGAAGAATCTATTTACTTTTATGACGTCTTACCGGCTTCAGTGTGATGGTAATGGATTCTTTGCTGGCGTTCCGGATGACGTTTTGACATGAGTGATACTTTACCAGTAGGCAAAAAGCGGTCGGAATCCCAGCAGGGATTTATCGTCCCTTGGCATCCAAGATGAAAGAAAGCTTAAAAATAATGAAAATAAAATTACCATAAGAGGAAAAGAAAAAGTAAAATAATTTGCAAATGGTATATGTCTTATGGTAATATAATAATATCTGAACAACCTTTGTTTAGAACAATTTCAGAGAGAAGACAAAGTCGAAAGGCTTTTGTGGAGAATCCGGTGGAAATCCGGAACTGTTTTACAGCCGTGAAGGGTGAGAAACCCCAGTCGGATGCCGCTTGTTTTCAACTTTCTAATGACCTGCAGGATAGGGGGCAGTAGATACTTGTACATTCGGTAACTGTCTGGCTTGTCCCGCAGATTTTTATTTATCCCAAATGCCGGCAGGATAGTAAATAATCAGCAAATGTATTTAAAAATCGGAGAGATCATTCATGATCAAACTAAAGGATGAGATTAAACGGGTGGAAGCGGTAAAAGGCAATGTTGTTCCTGTCAGCAAACAGTTATATCTGAATTTACTGAAAGAAATCAAATTATTGCGTTTTAAAGCCCATGTGGCAAATGACTGGAATCTTCCTTTGAAAGAAAAAGAAAAAGTGTACAGGGATATCACAGAATTATTGTTTGAGTTCTGGCGTGACCAGAGAAATGGAGCGTACAAAATGGCGGAGAATAAGAATACGGTAAAAGCGGAAACAGCAGTGCCGGAAGTAAAGGTGGGGATTGAAAAGGTAGCTTTGTTTAAGAAGCATCTGGAAGATGCGAAAATCAGCGGGTTCGGTATTCAGGATTTTAAGGATGACGTGCATTCCCAGGCTTTCCGCAGTAACCTTCCTGTAGCCGGACAGAACCTTCCTTTCATGATTTTGTTTGATGACAGTGTTTACACGATCATCCAGGTACAGGTGGCGGCAGCGATTGTAACAAAAGAGAAAAAGGCGACCGTTTGTGAAGAGCTGAATGCGTTGAATGACCAGTACCGTATGCTGAAATACAGTGTGGATGAAGCCGGCAACGTGCTGCTGACCTGCTGCATCCCTGCGGGACTTGATCATTTTGATGCGCCGCTCGTTGTGGCGATCCTGAACCAGATCCAGGGGCATTTAAATGCGGTGTATCCGACAATCATGGAAAAGCTCTGGAAGAAATAAAGAGTGAAAGAGACGTGTATTTTATTTTGGAAAAGAGGTTTACATATGAAAAAGGTTCTTATTTCTATGATGATGGCAGCTGCTTCTCTTGGAATGATGGCGCAGGCTGACGCAGCGTCCGGTTATGTCAATGTGGAGGATGTCCTGTCTTCCACGCCGGCTTTTATGCAGGCAGGGAAGACTGTGGTTTCTGAACAGCAGAAATTACAGAATCAGTTCAATGAACAATCTAAAGATATGTCAGATAAGGATAAACAGGCACTCGGACAGAAACTGAACCAGCAGCTGGCACAAAAGGAAAATGAAGTCATGGCTCCCATCCAGGCAAAATTCCGGGCGGCTGTGGAGAAAGCGGCTAAAGATAAAGGCGTAGATTTGGTCATCAATGCAAGAGACGTTATTTATGGCGGCATCGATCTGACAGATGCTGTAAAAGCAAATATGAAATAATGACAGAACGATAAAAGAGTATCCGGCGAGATTGCTTCCTCGGGATACTCTTTTTGTATTTTTTTAAGAATCAATAACATTGGATGGGGTTAAATAAATCCACAAAAAGTTACAAAATAAAATTGAATATGTAAAAATTCTATGATAGAATTCAATTAGCTAATAATTAAAAAACAAGATAATGGAATCTAATAACGGGGAATCCGGTGAAAAGCCGGAGCTGTCTCGCAGCTGTAAGGGAAGTCGGCCTGCTGTGGCCCTTTCACAGAGGGGCAGGCAGACAATGAACCGAGCCAGGGTGCCGTTTGTATTTCATCATCAAAAGACTCGCGAGGCATGAGCCGGATGGAGGATGGGAAATGTTTTCTCATTTCAGTTTGGCTGTGCCTTTTATGATGAGTGTAATTTTTATGGACGGCAGAGTGCCGGGAAGAAAGGAAGAGGGAACACGATGGGGATTTTTGATTCGGCAGTAGGATATTTTGTCCGCGGAGGCCTGTGTATGTGGCCTTTGCTGTTTTGTTCACTGGCAGTTATATTTCTGGCGGTGGAGCGGTATGTGTATTATCGGCAGGCAATCTCCGACACGAAATTTGTGATGATGTTCTGTAAGGAAATGACGCGGGGAAAAGTTTCCGAAGCGGCAGAACTGGCGGAAGGTGCATCAGGCAGCGCTGCAAAACTGGCAAAGGATATTTTGTCTGAAAAGGACAGTCTTGGTCAATCACTTGAATCTGTTACCTATGAAAAGACGGATCGTTACCTGAATCAGCTGTCGGCCCATCTTGATTATTTAGGGGTTATCATCGGGCTTTCTCCCATGCTTGGGCTTTTAGGGACGATTACCGGAATGATGGGGACTTTTTCTTCCATGACGGGACAGCTGCAGAATACGGCCGGTGTCACCGCCGGATTGGCGGAAGCGCTGATTACGACTATTTTCGGATTGGTGATCGCGATTACAGGTATGCTGGTACATGCTTATTTGAACGCGAGGTATAAAAAGGCGATGCTTGATCTGGATGCGGTGGCAGATGCGCTTATCTCCGGACTGTCCGGGAAGTGAGGGGGCATTATGAGGAGAAGACCGAGGCAGGCGGATAAAATGCCTGAACTGATGATCAGCCCTATGCTTGACCTTATATTCCTGCTGCTTGCATTTTTTATCATCAGCACGATGTACATGACGGAAGTGAGGACAATCTCTATTGCCCTTCCTGACGCGCAAAGCGCTGAAACGGTTTCTAAAAGCAGCAGCCTTGTGACTATCAAAAAAGATGGGAGCTGCTGGCTGGATGATAAAAAAATGTCTTTGGATGTGATTGTGGCGGAAGTAAAGAAAAGAAGCGGATCAGACGCGAATTATTCCGTCGTTATCCGCGGAGAGAAGGAGGCCGCTTACAATGATGTCATCCACGTTCTCGACCGGTTTAAAGCGGCCGGCATCACCAGGTTCGGGCTGGCAGCGGAGCAGGAGGCAGGCGGATGAATGACCGGCAGAGGTATGCGGTTGGTATTGCCGCTGCTGTCCTTATTCATTTATTTGCTGCTGTCATGCTCGGATTGTTCGGCGTGAAATATATGGAAGTTCCGTTTCGTGGGGAAGTATTGCAGGTATCGCTTGATGCGGGCGGCGGAAACCGGGGCGGGGGAGGCAGCAAAGGGAGAAAGGCGCCGGCGGCGAAATCATCTGAAGCAAAAATCAATGATGCTGCTGAACCTGTGGAAATGCCTGATGAAGAAATTAATGAAAAGGCAGCGGAAGAAAAGCCGGAGCCGCAGGACAGGGTGGATAAGAAAGAAACAGCGGACACGGCAGGTATGTCTGCTTCTGATGCCGCGGCAGGAAATGAAGG
>ULPG01035191.1_pt1 | contig 29593 bp, 27 predicted proteins | sample 1953321 | NCBI WGS metagenome assembly ULPG01 (sample SAMEA4835624, study PRJEB28245) | human gut metagenome | biome: gut microbiome; material: fecal sample | place: Denmark | collected 2008 | reverse complement strand
AACAAGCTAGAGCAATTAACGCTATTCGCGGTAGATAAAAAATAAGAGATTAATTGAAATTGAATTTTCAAATAATCTCTTTTTTGTTATATCAATTTAAACTGCGATAAATTCTTTGAATAATCACTTGCTGTTATTTTGCTATTTTTTAATAAATAATCATGAGTAATATCTCTATAGTTATATATACTTTGTCCATCTTTTGTTAGCTTTCCAATTATCTCTGCTGATGGGAAATAGTCATAATTACGTGAGGAGTTTCTATGCAATGCTAAATAATCAATAACTGCTATAGTATAATATTTTGTATCATCAAATGATTCTTCATTAATTCTATAAATATAATTTGAGCTATACTTAGCTTCATTTCTTATTTCAGAACCTAAAGCTTTAACTATAAATACTTCATTATCAAATGGAAGTGCAGCATATAAATCAGCATAAGTAACATTGCCTTTAACACTAGCACGTCCATTATTACACATTGAATAATCAATGTTAAATCCTTGATTAGTAGCTTCATCAGCTATAGCTTTGACGACTAAATTAGCGATAGAATTTGTGCCAGATGAATATAAAGTACCACTAACGTATGCTAATGTTTCACTTCCAATAGCATCAGTCTCAGTTTTATATTTTTTATATAAATTAGATAAACTTGTATCGTATTCACTAATATCTAAAGCTAAATTTTCAGTGTTAGTAGCTTCATAACTTTTAACTTGACCTTTGCTATAGTTTAAAGTTACTTTGCTATAAGCGACTCCGTTTGAACTAGCTTGAATAAATGGAACATCGTTAACATATTCTAATTCGTATTGATGTGAGTGAGCACAGAATACAACATCAGCATATTTTTTATTGCTGACAGAGCTATATTCAGCTATGCCACCATATTTACTTGTCATATCAGCTGCAGAAGCGTGAGCACTAACTACAACAATGTCGACACCTTTATTTACTCTTAAGTCATCAGATATTTCTTTTATGACTTCTTCAGGATTAATAAAAGTATATTCATCGGCAAATTGTGAAGAAATAGAAGTTATTTGATCTGATCCAATTACGCCTATTATTTCAACTTTCAAACCACTTTCTAAAGTCTTAATAGTATATTTTTCCCCTAATTCATCTGCATGGTCTAATACTTTTTTATTTTCTATATCAAAATGATAAATATTTGAAGCTAAGAAAGGCGTTGAAGAACTTATTTGCATATTACTAGTTATATACTTTGCTCCCCAGTCAAATTCGTGATTTCCTAAAGTAAAGCAATCAAATCCAATATCATTCATAGTGTATGTTAATAATTCACCATGATTATAATTTGACTCTAAAGATCCTTGCCACATATCTCCAGAATTAATCAAAACTGTATTTTCTTCTTGGCCTTTTTGCTTTAAAAATGTTCCGTATTTTAGAATTCCCATATTAGAATTCTTTTCTACTGTCGAGCCGTGGAAATCGTTAATTCCATACATAGTAATACTAATTTCTTTGTTATCATCTTTTACTATTAAATTGCAAGAAGCTTTTAATCCATCAACGATAATAGATATTTTTGTGTTTCCTTCTTTTTTTGCTGTTATCAAACCTTCATTAGAAACAGTAGCAATACTTTCGTTTTCACTAAGCCACGATACCGATTCTAATGGAGTAAAATTTATTTCATATTCTAATTTATAAGTTTCACCAACATTAAGAACTAAACTATCAATCATAGAAATTTTCTTTTCAACACTTGAAGTACTACTGCTTGAAGATGTTGAAGAACTAGATGTTGATGATGAACTTATAGTTGAACTACTAATACTACTTGATGAAGATGTACTAATTGATGAAGATACACTAGTACTACTTGAACTTATATTCGAAGTACTACTATCCGAACTAACATAGCTACTAGATGAGCTAGAACTAATTGTACTAGATGTAAAATTACTTGATGAACTACTAGTGCTCGTTGAATCGCTAGAATATGTATCAATTATTCCTATACTACAACTTGTCAAAGACAAAATAGCAAAAATAGATATTATATTTATTCGTTTTATACTTTTTTTCATTAAAAAACTCCATTTCTTAAAAACAGGCAAATAAAAACTCCTTAAGTTTCTAACCTAGGGAGTTAGTTAAAAATTTATTTATTGTTCTCTTCCATATCTTTTAGATGTGGACACGTGTCAAATGTTGGACAATTTTCATGTGAACACATACTTTGAGCAATTCTTCTTGCACGTGGAATAAAAACTCTAATTTCTTCAGGATTGTAACCAACTTGAATTTTTTTATCATCGACCATGATAGGTCTTTTTAAAATTGTTGGATTCTTTTTAATAAACTCTAGCAATTCGTTTAATGACATTGAATTTAAATCAATATTATTTTCTTTAATAATTTTAGAACGTGTAGAAATTATTTCATCAGTACCATCTAAAGATTTAGTTAAGATATCTTTTAAATCTTCAATTGTTAAATCGCCATTAAGAATATTAACTTCAGTAAAAGGTATTTTTTCTGCTTTAAACCACTCTTTAACCTTGCGGCATGAAGAGCAAGAAGGGGATACATATATTTTAACCATAAAGCACCTCCTTTCAGATACTTTAGATAACTATTAATATATCACAAATTAGATATATCTAACTCAATAATTTTGAATGAATAACGTATTGAGCCGTTGCGTTATTTGTTGCAATAGGAATATCATAAACGACAGAGATACGAAGCAAGGCTTTGATATCTGGATCGTGTGGTTGAGATTCAAGCGGATCCCAGAAGAAAATAACTATATCAATCTTACCTTCTGCGATTTTAGCACCGATTTGTAAATCTCCACCAAGTGGACCAGAAAGATATGGTTTAACAATTAAACCTGTTTCTTTTCTAATTTGCATTGCAGTTGTGCCAGTACCACATAAGTCATACTGGGCTAAAACTTCTTTGTTTTCCTTACAAAATTGGACAATGTCTGCTTTTTTGTGATCGTGAGCGATCAATGCGATAGTTTTTCTCTGTTGTTCCATATTTTCTCCATTCTATAGTGATTCTATATCCTTACTATTAGTTTGTTCCTTTTTCTTTCCAAATGCAACCTTAAATAGATTAATAAACACAGGAATATATAAAACAAAAGATAGTAACAAGAAGAAAGCTGAGACAGCCATCAATATAGTACAAATAGTCTCTTTATTTGCAAAAGCGATGGAAGGACAATCTAAGACAAGTAAAACGCCCATTACAACGTAAAAGACGAAAGTTGATAATTTACCAAACCATTTAGCACCAGAAAGTTTTACATCTCTTGTAAAAAGAATTATATCGCATACAAGCATGAATAGTTCTTTAAAGATAAATATAAAGAGCAAAACCCACATCCAATCATAATGAATAACCAAAACAATTGCTATAGCAAATTGCATTAACTTATCACCAAGAGGATCTATAAACTTTCCTAAATCAGTTATTTGATTACATCTACGAGCTATTTGCCCGTCAAGGAAATCAGTAAAACCAGCCACAAATATTAAGCTTGTAGCCACATAGTGTTGAACAACACTATCACTAGCCGTAAGATATAAAACCATAAATAATGGTACTAATAAAATTCTTATGTAGCAAAGTATATTAGGAATAGTAAACCAATCTTTTTTGTCAATTTTAAACTTCATAATTACCTCACTAGAAAAGTATATCAAAACTTATTTTATAGAAAAAGATGAACTTACAATTTTATTTGACAAAAAGTTAAAAATATGAAACTTTTTTAGAAAAAATACATACCTTAGTTTGTATGAACATAAAAAAAGATAGTTTAGAGTTGATTACATATTTTAAAAATTGTTTATCGTTAAATGAATATGATTATCTAGCTAACAGCAATATAGTTTTAAATTGCTTAAAAGAAGATAAAAACATCAGTGAAGCATATATAACAGTAAATAATTATCTGAATCCAACTTTTAAAGAAATTCAAGAAACGTTTCAAAAAAACATTAGTGAAAATCCATTGAAATCTTTAACTTTTTTATCGTCAATATCAAATACAAAATATCCAGTTTTAACTGTAAATAGAAAAGATATATCTTACACGATTAAATCATGCGTTAAAATACAAGCCATAGGTTGTCCCTTATGTGTTTCTAACCTAGGTCTTGAAACACCAAATCGAAAATTTGTATCACTAAGTCTATCTAATAACGATTATTTACTACAAGTTCCACCAGCGTCTTATATTGAAGGACATTATGTTTTATTAAATAAAAGACACGTTCCAATATTGTTAGACTTACCAGAAATACAAGATATGCTCGACTTTTCTTATAAATTTCCAAACGTAACAATATGCGCCAATAACGGTTCAAATAGAATCGGAGGTTCAATTCCTAATCACGCTCACTTTCAAGTTATCACTTCAAAATTCAACATATCTAAAGCCAAAGATTTAATTGTGATAAAAAAGAAAAAAGATTATTCGATATCAATTATAGATTGGTATGTTCCTAGCTATAGAATTAAATCAAAGAACAAAGAATTAATAGCACAGATATATTCTAAAATTAAACAATTATTTGAAAGCGAAAAGTATGAAAAATTAGTAAATAATAAAGCAGAACACCATAATTGTTTAAATATAGTTTCATATTATTCAAACAAAGAATATGTTTTAGAAGTTATTTTGAGAAGTAATTTAATGGTAAATAATAAATACAAATTTGACACTCCTGAAAAGTGCTTGCAAGTAAAAAATAGCGCTATAGGAATATTTGAAGTTTCAGGCTTATTTATCTTAGATGACAAAATATTTGAAAGAATCAAAAATATTAATAAACCAAGTGAAAAATATATATTTGAAAACTGCAAGAAGATATTAAAAGGCGTTTCTATTTTCAAGAAACGCCAAAAGAAAATTAATGTTATGAGTCAATTAATAAAAGATTTAGATCTTTTCTGTAATATTTGAGAAAACTCTTAACACTTCTTTAAATTTATTTAAAACAACTTTAAAATCTAACTCGCCTAAAGCAATTGTAATATCACGCCATAAATCGCATAAATCATCGAGCATACTAGAATAATCACTATCGTTTTTCTTGGATTTAAAGGCTTCTACAATCGCTGCATTTATACTTGATAAAGAGCTTTTTAACTGCAATATATCTTTTGTAATAATAGAATCAGTCAAACTAAGAATTTCTTTATTAAACTTTTCAAAGTTAACTTTGACTCTATTTTTAATATTTAAAGTAATTTCATTTAAGTATTCTGCAAACGGCTCTAAAGCTTTAGGATATAAAAACTTAATTTGTAATACATCTTTTAACGCATATGAGTAATCAGTAAATAAATTGGTAGAAATTTGATCGGAATGTTTTCTAAGAGATTCAATTGGTTCAATTTCTAATTTTTCTCTTTCTTTTTCTTCTTCACAAAGAATATTTAAAGGTTGGCCTTTATACATTCTTTTGTATTTTAAAGAAGGATTAATTCTAACAATTTCTTCAGGTGTAGTATTAAATTTTAATGCAATATCATTGATAGATTCGTTTTGTTTAACAATATATAGTTTTATTTTATTCATATTATCCCCACATTAATGATATGGAGATAATTTATTCTTTATGCTTCAACTTTTTCTTCTTGAGCTTTTAAATTTTCTCGTCCAATAGAAAGCATAAGTTTTATTCTGTTTTCTTGGTTAACTCTAGGAGCACCTGCATCATAGTCAACAGCAACAATATTGGCCTTTGGATTAATTTCTCTTATCTTACGAATCATTCCTTTACCAGAAATGTGGTTAGGTAAGCAACCGAATGGTTGTGTACAAACAATGTTTTCGTAGCCAGATTCAGCTAATTCAAGCATTTCGCCAGTTAATAACCAGCCTTCACCCATCTTATTACCATAGCCATTTATACCTTTAACTAATTCTTTAACGTGTCCATATGTTGCAGGAACATTGAAATCTGTATAGTGCTTAATAGCATAGTTGAAAGATTTTTGAATCTTGTCACAATAATCTAATAATATTTCACATACTTTTTTCTTTAAAATATGGCCGCCATAAAGTTTAATGTCTTCAATACGATTATCAATTTTAAACATGATAAAGTTCAAAATTCCCGGCAAATTAACTTCACAATCTTCTGATCTTAAGAATTTCTCCAATTCGTTATTACCTAAGGCAGCATATTTAACATATATTTCACCAACGACACCGACTTTAACTTTTGGTGTACGTTCAATTTTAATAGTAGCAAAGTCTTTAGCAATATTATCTAAATTTGCTCTAACGTGACTAAGTTTATAGCCTTTACCTTTGCTCATTAAATCAGCAAGGTATTTTGTCCATTTTTCAACTTTAGCTTCTGACTCACCTTTAGTGACTTCATAAGGTTCTACTTGATTGTGTAAACACATAAGTAAATCGCCATAAATCAAAGCAGCTAAAGCTTTTCTAATCATCGGGAGTGTAATGTGGAATCCAGGATTTCTTTCCATACCAGATAAGTTTAAAGAAACGACTGGAACTTGTTCAAGTCCAGCTTTTTTCAAAGCTTTTCTCAATAAGAAGATGTAGTTACTAGCTCTACAGCCACCACCTGTTTGAGTAATCATTAAAGCTACTTTGTTAACGTCATATTTTCCACTTTGAACAGCGTTAATGAGTTGACCTAAAGAAAGAATTGCTGGGTAACATGTATCGTTATGGATATATTTTAAACCTGTTTGGGCAATATCTGGTGATGTAGTTTCTAAAAGTTCAGCTTTATAACCATAACTAGAAAATACTTGTTGAATAATTCTAAAGTGAATAGGTGCCATCATCGGGAAAAGAATAGTAAATTCTTTTTTCATTTGCTTAGTGAAAAGCAAACGGCCAGTTTTTTTATCGTATTTTTTCTTTATTGGCTTATTTGAATTCATCTTTGTTTCTCCTTTCCAACAGCAGCTAAAAGTGATCTAATTCTAATTTTAACAGCACCTAAATTTGTAATTTCATCAATTTTTATTTGGGTATAGATTTTTCCATTTCTTTCAAGAATATCTCTTACTTCATCAGAAGTAATTGCATCTACGCCACAACCGAATGAAACAAGTTGAATAAGTTGCATATCATCATAGTTTTTAATGTATTGTGCTGCTTCGTAAAGTCTAGCGTGATAAGTCCATTGATTCAAAACGTGGACAGCAGGCATTTGTTTAACTTTATGAGCAATTACATCTTCAGTAACAATAGCTACATTAAAGGACATGAGCAATTTATCAATACCGTGATTAATTTCAGGGTCAACGTGATATGGTCTTCCAGCTAAAACAATAATTGTTTTCTTCTCTTGTCTTGCTTTTTCAATTATTTCATCACCTTTTTCACTGATCTTTTTCTCGTAATTTGCATATTCTTTATAAGCTAATTCACTTGCTTTTTTAACTTCTTTTTCATTTAAATCTGGAAAGTATTTTACTAGTTTTGAATAAATCTTCTTTGCAAAATCTTTATGTCTATGAATACCAACATACTCGTTGATAAATGTTGCATCATCATTTTTTAAACGCTTTACATTTACTTTGATTACTTCAGGATAGTATGCAACAACTGGACAGTTATAGTGATTATCTGATCTTCCTTCATCGATGTTATAAGACATACATGGGTAGAAGATTGTTTTTACACCTTTATCTAAAAGGTTAATTACGTGACCATGCATAAGTTTTGCTGGATAACATACAGTATCACTTGGAATAGTCATCTGACCTTTTCTATATAAAGAAGGTGAAGAGACATCACTTGTTATAACTTCAAATCCTAAAGCAGTAAAGAATGTATGCCAGAATGGTAAAAGTTCATAAATATTCAAGCCAAATGGGAGACCAATTTTACCACGAGGACCACTAACTGGCTTATATGAAACAAGCAATTCTTGCTTATAAGCATATAAATTTAGCTCGTTAGAATTAGCTTTAGCAGTTACTGGTTTTTCACATCTATTTCCGCCGATATATCTTCTTTTTCCGTCGAAACTATTTATAGTTAAACGGCAGTGGTTAGAACAGCCATTACATGTAACAACTTTAATATCATGCTTGAATTGAAGCAAAGCTTCTTTATCGAGAATTTCTGATTTTTCTAAGTTTAAATTCTTAGCATCTAACGCAGCACCATAAGCACCCATTAAGCCAGAAATATTAGCTCTAACAACATTAGCATCTAACTCTTTTTCAAAGGCTCTTAAAACTGCATCGTTTAAGAATGTTCCACCTTGAACAACAATCTTTTTACCTAAATCGTCCTTTGATGAAGCTCTAATAACTTTATACAAAGCATTCTTAACAACCGAAATTGATAAGCCTGCTGAAATATCTTCAATTGTCGCACCATCTTTTTGAGCTTGTTTAACAGCTGAATTCATAAAGACAGTACATCTTGAACCTAAATTAACTGGACGCTTTGCAAATAATCCAAGTTTTGAAAAGTCAATTATTGAATAACCTAAAGCGCTAGCAAATGTTTGTAAGAAAGAACCGCAACCAGACGAACATGCTTCGTTTAAGAAAATATTGTCGATAGTTCCATTGTGAATTTTAAAACATTTAATATCTTGACCACCAATATCTATGACAAATTCAACTTCTGGTAAGAAATGTTTAGCAGCTTCAAAGTGAGCCATAGTTTCAACAATACCGTGGTCTAATTTAAAGGCATTTCTAATGATGTCCTCACCATAGCCAGTAGCACTTGCACCTTTGATAATAACGTTTGGGTTTTGTTCATAAATATCTAAAAGAATTTCTTTGACTAAAGCGACAGGATTTCCACCATTGCTCATGTATTTTTCATATCTAATATTTTCTTCTTCATCGATTAAAACTGCCTTGATTGTTGTCGAGCCAGAGTCGACACCTAAATACAAAGGCTTATCATAATTAGCTAATGGGAGTGTTGGAACATAGTCTAAGTTATGTCTATCAGTAAATTCTTTATATTCTTCTTCTGATTTAAATAAAGGTGACTGATATGCAAAGTTTTCGTTATTTCTATATGTTGCAACTGATTCGATAATTTTATTAATGCTAATTTTTTTCTCACTTAGTAAAGCAGCGCCTAAAGAGACAAAGTAAAGTGAATTTTCAGGTAACAATCCTTTAATTTTTAAGACGTCATCAAAAGCCTCACGCAATTGACTCATGAAAGTTAATGGGCCGCCAAGATAAACGATATTACCTGTAATTTCACGACCTTGAGCTAATCCTGCAATCGTTTGGTTTACAACTGCATAGAAAATACTAGCAGCAATATCTTCTTTTTTTGCTCCTTGGTTTAAAAGTGGTTGAATATCTGATTTAGCAAAAACACCACATCTACTTGCAATTGTATAAATCTTTTCTTTCTTTTTGGCTAAATCGTCAATTTCAGTAACATCGACATTAAGTAAACTAGCCATTTGATCGATAAAAGCCCCAGTACCACCAGCACAGGATCCATTCATTCTAACTTCAACGCCATTGTTCATAAAAATAATCTTGGCGTCTTCACCACCAAGCTCAATTATACAATCTGTATTTGGGTAAAAGTGCTTTGTTGAAGCTCTTGTAGCATATACTTCTTGATAAAAAGGAAAACCACAGGAATCTGCAATACCCATACCAGCAGAACCTGAAAAAGCTAATTCAACTTCATCTTCTCCATTTAAAACTTCATTCTTAAGTCTTGTTAAAACTTTTTCAATCATTTCAGCAATCTTAGAATAATGCCTTTCATAAGTACTATAAATTACATTTGCGTTTTCATCGATAACAACGCATTTAATTGTTGTACTGCCTATATCTAATCCAACTCTGTATTTCATTTACTTCTCCTTATCTTCTTTTTTGATTTCTTTTTTCTCTTTGTCAGTTAACGATATGCCACCTGATGATTCTTTTATTTGTTTTTTTACATCTTCTGGAAGGTTTGAATACATTTGTGAACTTTGAACTGTAAATTCTTTTCTAGCTTCCATAAAGAACTGCTTTATTCTATCGTTGGCGTTATTTATAAGCTCTTCACCATAGGCTACTAAAAATAGAGCATCAAACAATCTTGTAAGTGAGTAGAAAGGAACATAGACAATAAGTCCTAAACCTAAAGCAATCATAGGAGTAAATACGTAATTGATATGAGTAAAGACTCCTATAAGAACTCCAGCAGTATAGCTTATAAAAAATAGTAAATAACCTAGCCAGTTAAGCTTTATATCAATCGCATCATGCTTCTTTTTCACTGATGGATATAATTCTTTTCTAAATATCATAACAGTCATAGTTGTTGGTGAAATTCGTTGTTTATTGTCGCTCAATATTGTATTGATTCCATAAAAAGACATTTCGTTTTTTCTAAACTCTGCTTGGGCAAACATAATTCCAGCAAAAATGCCTACTGAATTAGATACCGAAATTAGCGGGTAAATAATATTAGAATTTTGAGTGATAAAATCGATAGCCGCATCTAAATTTCCTAGGTTAATATCTTTTAATTCATCAAAAATATCTGGATTTGTTTGACTGATAACAAAATATCCTATTCCCATAGAGACAGCTTGGAAAAGAATATATATTAACATTCCTAAAACAATTGTTCTAAAGCCTCTATATAATCCTCTTCCTGTTCTATAATACGTTCCTATTCCTTTTTTAAAAGAAATATTGCTTGTGCGCATATTTGATACTAAATCGTTAACTTCAATTGTAACCATAAAGAATAATGGTAAAGCGAAGAAAACAAGTATTAAAGAAAAATAATATGTATAGGAGGCTAATGCAATTGAAAAGAAAACTATAAATGCACCTAAAAATGTAAGTCCAAGTAATCTTGGCCAGCTTTTTTTAAATAAATTTTTTCTTTCTAACTTCAATTCTTTAGTTATCTTATCGTACATCTTGCACCCTACTTTTCTGTATTTAAATAATAACTTTGTTATTATAATACATAATTGGCAAACTTTCATTAAAAAACACTTTACAATTTGCCCATTCTGACAAAAGGGAGATTATAATATGACTATTTTTTTGTGTATAATTATTAAAGATTAATAATTTTTAGACTAAAATTTGATAGAAAGGAGTATTTCTATGAAAAAAATATTAATCACATTACTTTGTTCGACAGCTTTTTTAAGTTCATTTTGTTTATTTGGATGTTCTAAAAAAGAGCCGGAAAACCCGGCAAGAATTGTCTCGATAACTCAATCAGGAAAAGTTGAAAACGTTACAACATATACAATCACTTATTCTGATGGCTCAACATACACTTTTGAAGTTAAAGACGGCGAAGATGGTTCAGTAACAGTCGATGATTTATACAATAAATATAGCGAAATATATGGTGATATAACTTATGATGAATTTTTAAAAATTTATTTAAAAAGTAACGAAGAGCAATTAGTTTATTCAACTCATAAAACCTTGGCTTCTTCAGCTAAAGTTTATACAGAATTCTATGAGACACGTTCATCAGGGTCAATAGGAGGTTTATTTACTGGACTTCAACAAATTAAAACCAACTCTTTATATCAAGGATCTGCAGTTATTTATCAGATAACGGATACTGATGTTTATTTTATTACTAATTATCACGTGATTTATAGCAGCTATGCTAATTCGGATAATAATGGCTATATATCTAGCAATATAAATATTTATCTTTACGGCAGTGAAGGTGGTGCAACTCAAAGTGGTACCAAAAAAGTTAATGGCACTGAATATATGAATTATAAATATGACGAGTATGCTATTCCAGCTTCTTATGTAGGTGGTTCAGTCACATATGACTTAGCAGTTGTTAAAGCAAGCAAAGAAGATGTATTCAATGTCAATCCATATGTACTACCAGTCGAATTTGCTTCATCATATAGCGTTGGTGAAACAGCAATAGCTATAGGTAACAGCGAAGGAGAAGGAATAAGCGTCACTCAAGGTGTTGTTAGTGTTGACAGTGAATATATTAATCTTGAAATCGATAAAGAGCGTTCCTACCGTTCCATTAGAATAGACACTGCTATTTACAGTGGAAACTCTGGTGGTGGATTATTTAACAGTCGCGGTGAATTAATAGGTATAACTAACGCTGGTGATGAGACAGATCAAAATATAAACTTTGCTATTCCACTAGAAATAGTTAAATATGGAGTAGCAAACATAGTCAGAAACTCTGTCGATAAACAAATGAAAGTAGCTACTTTAGGTTTAACTATTGAAGAGAAAAATACTCATTATGAATTTAATAGCAAAACAGGTAAAGGGAGTACAATTTCTACTGTCCAAATATCAAGCGTAAAAAGTAAGAGTATCGCTGAAAAAATGAATTTATCTTCTAACGATATACTAAATTCTTTAATTATTAACGGAGAAGAATACAAAATTAATAGAAGTTACGATATCGGCTCACTTCTCCTATTAATTAAAGAAGGAGATACAATCAGTTTTAAAATTAACTCTAATAACGAAGAAAAAGAATCTAGTTCTTATACCTTAAGTAGAAGTGATCTTTCTCTTATAGACTAAAATATAGGTGCTTTAATAGCACCTATATTTTTATTTTTTAACGTTTGTTTCCATTCCGTTAACAATATCAATTATTTTATCTACATTAAGTGAATCAGAATAAATATCATATGTTACTCCGTTATTTACATATTTAATTTTTGATCCGTCTTTTATCGCTATTCCACTAATTGTTTCAATCAAATCACCAGAAACTTCAATTATTTTCATTGTGTCATATTTTTCAGAGATTTGTTGAACAATAGTGAAATTATCTGTACCTGTATAACTTAAGATATAGACGCTTTGACCGTTAATTGTTGCTAAAGTCTTTTCACTTAACTCTGCACTATATTTTGCATTTGTCGGCAAAAGTGGTAAATCTGAGAATTCTAATCCAACATTTTCTGTCGAAAGGTTTTCACGGGCCTTAACCATATTAGCCTCGACATCAAAATAGTTATCGGCAAATGTAGGATTCATATCTACTTCAGTAAATGTTACTTTACCAACAGTTTCATTTGACGAATTAAGAATATCAACCATTACTGGTTTCATGTCTTTAGTAAATTTAATCTCTTGTTTAGCCCAACTTGGAGAATTTGGATATTTACTAATAGCACTGACTAAAAATCCATCATCAACTTTTTTAATTTCATGTTCACCATTAAATACATCAATTAAAGAATGATATAAATATGGTTTTGGATTATTTAATGGCCAATCGCCTTTGAACTTATATACTTGGTTTAGCATTGGGGTTAAAACAAATACACCATCAGGATTTTTAAGCATTATTTGCTCTTGATTTATGTTTTTGTCTAATAACGAAACTCTAAACAAATCGTTGTCATTATCTTTCTTATAATCTGTAGTAACAAAGTAATTTCTCGTTTCTTCGTTATTTGATAATTCCATATTTGCTTCAATATGGTACGCAACTAAATTCTTTCTAACATCCTTTACTTTACCTGAAACATCATCTTTAGAGAAGAATAACTTCCATCCTGCTAAACAAATTACTCCTAAAATAATTACTCCTAATAAAATTTTCTTTATCATAGTCCACCTCATCACACCAAAACATATGATTTAAATTTCATTATTATGAATAAGTTTTTTATACTTTCACATAATATTTGTAGTGGAGGAAGAATTGTGAATATAATTCAAAAGATTGCGTTGCCATTTACTATCCTCGGAGCCTTAAACTGGGGACTAGTCGCTTTGTTTAATTTCAATTTAGTTACATGGATTACACAAGGATTTAACATTTGGGCAAAAATAATCTATGTATTCATCGCTGTATGCGCACTTATCAATATCATGATATTCTTTGTTGATTTGCGCAGAGAAGAAAAAATTGAATAGAAAAAGTTAGGTAGATAAGCTTAATAATTACTTTGCTTATCATATACCTAACTTTTTTATTCGTTTTAGTTTGTAATAGATAGTTCGTGAATAGTTTTTACTAACTTATCTAAGTTTTCTTCATCTAAAGGAGATACTTGAGCATCTTCTTCAGTTTTTTCTATTACTTTACACAAGTTCTTTTTCTTAACTAGGAAAGAATATTTGTGATCAAAGTTTTCCAATTCATCAGATAATATTACTGAGTCATTCAAACAGACAACGGAAATTAACATTGGTGTCTTTGACTCGTTCCAACCTAAAAACTTTGCTAATCTAATTGTTCTTTCTTCGTTATATAACACTAGGTTTCTTATAGCCTTTTTCTTGTTTTTCTTAAAATAATTAAACCAAGTATTATCTTCAGTTCTTCCTGATACACCGATAGGAATATATCTATCAACGATAACATATATATACTTATTTGCACATAAAAGGTGATCGACATGCAAAGTTATTTCATCGTCGATTTTGATAACAAGATTATTTAACAAATAATAATCCTTATTTAAAGCTAACTTGTAGAGTTTCTTTCCTACAAGTTCTTTATATTTTTTCTTATCTAAATATCTTTTTATTGGATAATAGAGAATTAAAAATATACCAAGAAGAATTATTAATACTAAAAAGACTATAAAAAGAGCAATCATTTTTTAAATTAATTCAAGTGCAACTTCCATCATGTGGGTGAAAGAATTTTGTCTTTCTTCTGCTGTTGTTTCTTGATGTGTAATAAAACTATCAGATACTGTAAGAATGCATAAAGCTTTTTTACCTAAATAGGCAGCGTTACAATATAAAGCATAAGATTCCATTTCAACGGCTAAGCAACCAAGTTGAGCCCACTTTTTCCAAACTTCTGGTTGATCGTTATAGAAAATATCTGATGAAAGAATATTTCCAACGTGAACTGGATAGCCTTTTTCTTTAGCTACTTGATATGCTTTTGATGCGAGTTCAAAATCAGCAATAGCTGAATATGTTCCACCTGGGATATTATATTGTGAAGCCCAGTTAGAATTTGTGCATGCACCTTGAGCGATGACTAAATCGAATAAATTACATTGCGGAGCATAAGCACCTGCACTACCAATTCTAATAATTTGTTCAACTCCATATTGGCTATAAAGTTCATATGAATAAATACCGATTGAAGGCATACCCATACCAGAACCCATAACAGAAACTTCTTTGCCTTTATAAGTTCCCGTATATCCAAACATATTTCTGACACCATTAACTTGACGAACGTTTTCTAAGTAATGTTCAGCGATGAATTTAGCTCTGAGTGGATCTCCTGGCATTAATACTGTTTTTGCAAAATCACCATTTTTTGCTTGATTGTGTGGTGTTGACATTAATAATTTCCTCCTTAAATGTACATAAAGATTATACTACAAAACAATTTAAAAAAACTACATTCAATTAGACTATTAAAAATGCTGCCATAGCTTTTAGCTATTAGCAGCAATATCATTTTTTAAATTTACTTACTTTACTTAATCTACTTAGTGATGACTTATCATATTTTAATTTTAAATTTTTATCTTGTTGATATCTATTTATTCCTTCTTCAATCATAATATCAGCAATTTCATATTTACTGATACCAACACTTTCAAACAAATTAAATGATAGAGAACCTGGAATAATATTTATTTCATTTAAATAAAGTTTCTTCTCTTCTTTAGAATACATGAAATCAAATCTAACTGGTCCAACCAAATTAAGTTCTTCATATGCTTTAGAAGCAATAATAATAATGTTGCTTCTAATATTGTCCGTCATGTATTTTTCTCTTACAGAAGCACTATCAATATATTTTTCTTCAAAAGATAACACTTTATCTTCGTCGTTTACTTCAACTATATCTGATAAGATAAGTGAATTGTTCTTTTTTATAACTGCAATGTTGTATTCAATTAATCCTTCACACCATTTTTCAACAATAGCTTCACTATCATATTTGAACGCTTCATCTAACGCTTCAATTAATTCAGTTTCACTTTCAACTTTATTTATGGCAATCGATGAGCCTAAACAACAAGGCTTAACAATTACTGGATACTTGAATGATTGTTTTAAAAATGAATTATCGTTTTCGTATTTATCTTTTCTTACGACATAATATCTCATAGTTGGATACTTCATTTTTACAGCCCATTTTTTAAATAAATTTTTGTTTTGTACTAACGATGAAACATATAAGCTATTTCCTATACACGGAATGTCTAAAGTATCAAAGAACGCTTTTATTGATCCATCTTCCGTTCCTTTGCCATGAACAATTGGAACTACTATGTCAAACTTATATTTCTTTAAGCCACATTTAAAAAAGTTATCATTTTTATTTCTTTCAAACGTGCCTTTCTTAAATTTCTTATACTGGCAAAAAGAACTTACGTCACATTCACCATCATATTTATAAAATGATCCATCCTTATCTCCATAAATAAAAATAAAATCTCTTCTATTAAGCTTTAATACTTTAGCTAAGCTTAAAGCTGATACAACTGAGATGTCACTTTCTAGTGATTTTCCACCACAAAAAATTGCAATATTATACATTATTATCCCCCATATAATAAATGTATAAACACTAATAAAAAGAACTAAATTAAATTATATTTGTCACCGATTGGTAGCACTAAAATCACGTCAAAATTGCTGCACATGTTTAAAACTTTATCAAATTTTGATTCTTTAATAACATTTTTAATATTTCCACCATTAGATAAATAACCATTTAACATATCTCCAGAAAAATCGTTATTCATAATGAATATCGAATCTAACTTAGCTAATATCTCACCGAATTTTGTTAAATAAACTTTTTTGTCTTTACCTAGTTCAACTAATCCTGCAGTTATACAACACTTCTTTCCTTGCAGTTTTAAAGCGTAATCAATTGATTCTTTAGCTGAATTAAAGTTTATGTTATAACTATCATCTATCCAAATTTTATTACCTTTTTTGATAATCTTTTTTCTTCTAGATATTTCTTCTAGTCTTTCAAATTTTGGAATAAGAGTTTTCTTATTAACTCCAATAGTTTTAGCAATTTCATATGCGCAATAAGCATTTAAAACCGATGAGTCAAAATGTAATCTTGTCTTTATACTTATATCGTCAAAATTAACTATAGCTGGTTCACCGTTTTTACTAATAATTTTATAGTCGTTCGATGAGAAACTAACTGTTTTTAATCCGTTGAATTTCTTTGAATAACTCACGCTATCTGAGTTATAAAAAATCGTGCCATCTTTTTTTAATAGATATGCGATGTCTGTCTTAACTTTATAGACATTTTCAATGCTTTTTAGTGTTAAAAGATGTTGTGGACCAACTGATGTAATAACAGCATAATCTAAGTTTAAAAGCCTTTTATATTTTTTCATTCTATTTAATTTATCAACACCTATTTCTACTACTAAATACTCGTCAAAAGGTGTTAAACAATTATTGATAAACTTAGTTAAACCCATTAATGTATTAACATTTCCAGGTGACACTAATACGCATTTATTACTTAAAAACTCTGCTAAGAAGTTCTTAACTGTTGTCTTTCCATAACTACCTGTAATGCCTATTATTTTTAAATTATTTGCTTGTTTAATTTTATTTCTTGCTTTCTTTAAATAATACGTTCTAATAATTTCTTCAATAGGATAATTAATGTAATAAGATAAGATTACTGATGAAACTATAAGTACCTCTGGAATTAAAAACACATATCCAATTTCACTTTTTATAGTCAAAGATAATACAGTTAAACATGTTACTATAAAATCACTTATCAAATTTTGAAACAAGAATCTTCTAGTAACTTTAATAAAGCTTTTAGGAATAATTAATAATGAAAGAACAGTATTTAAAATAGCAAATATTAAACCGTATACGTAACCCAATGCAATGGTAAATGCTATAGAAAGTATCAATAAAGATATTTTAGATATATATATCAATAAATATTTTTTTATATTTGTTTTTATACTCAAATATAACCTATATAAATCATAATAACCTTTAACAAAAATAACGCTATAAAAGTATATTAACGGAATTAAGCATGTACTAACAATTAATATTTCAATAACTTGAATCATGTTTTATAAGCCTTTCTAAGAGTAATTCTATTGTTTCTTTATCTTTAAAAAGTTGATAGTGTGTTCCATTAAATATGTATAGTTCTTTATTTTTTAAATACTTTGAATTATTTTTTAAATCGTAACAACTTACACTTTTGTCTTCTTTATATCCAACAATAATTATTTGATTATTTATTTGTTTTAATTCATTTTTAGATACAAAAACATCTTTAACGTTAATAAGCGTTTTTCGCATAAAGTAATCAGAGTTTTTATAATCGCTGCTTTCTAAAAAAGAAAAACGTATGTTTAGTTTTTTTGAAACTTTATAAATAAATATTTTTAACTTTACCTTTAACTTATATAAAAAATTATGATCAAACGAGGAAGGAGCTATTAAAAGTAATTTAACATTATTAAAAAGCGATACACTTTTTAAAGCCACTTTACCACCAAAAGAATATCCAACAATAATATCTGGAATAAAATCATTCTCTTTTAAGCTATTAATAAGATTGTACTCATAATCTTTATACGTATAAGGATAATGTAATTTGGTTTCAAAGCCTTCAAAAGCATAATAGGCAACTTTCCCATATTTTTTAAAAGATCTAATTAATTCTTCATATATCTCTTTTTTAGTATTCCAACCAGGTAAAAATAGTATCTTTATTTTCTTATCGGATGGAAATATAGTTAATCTATCGTTATTATTCATATTATAGGGTATGCACATTAAAGCTTAACTTGACACTTTTAAAGTAATAATCCATACTAACAATATCTCTAGGAGCAATTATGATTACACACTTAACAAATACATTAAACGCTAACCAAATTATTTTAATAATAATATGTGCTTGTCTTTTAATTGGAATAACCATTTTCTTATTATCAGGTATCACTGTTATAGGAGATAAAAAAGCTATTATCACTGAAAAAGCTGGTAAAAAAAGTCGTGAATTACATAAAGGGTTTCACTATTTAGTTCCATTAGTTGAGATTAAAATAGGCGAATACAACTTAGATATTCAAACTGCAAAAGCTAACTTTACTTCTTTTTCTATAGTTTTAAAATATAAAATCGTTGATCCAAGTAAATACCATTATGCTGGACACGATTACACTATAAAGCTATCAGCTCTATTAGCTGACGTTAAATCAAACGAAGAAATAACTGAAATCATCTCTAATATTTCTAACCAATATGGTGTCGAACCAATAAACGTTGAAATTACTCAACTGTAACTGATTTAGCTAAGTTTTTAGGTTTATCAATATTTAACTTACGGTTTAGAGCAACATAATAACTTAAATATTGAGCAAACATGATCAACACTAATCCAGATAAGTCACTATGATAATTAACAATAAATCCGTCATATTTACTTTCTATACCTGTTGTCGATAAAATCATAATTTTCCCAAATCTAGCATTAATTTCAGATATATTACTATCGATAATATCGTTAAACTTCTTATCAGTAATCATGAATATAGTGAGAAAGTTTTTATCTATTAAAGCTATCGGTCCGTGTTTTAATTCGCCGGCATATGTAGCTTCAGAGTGTATATAACTTACTTCTTTAAGTTTTAAACTAGCTTCTAAAGCTAATTTATAATCAAAGCCACGACCTACAAAGTACGCATTTTTTACTTTGGATATTTTCTTAGCATACTCATAAATATAATCTTTATTAGCTGAAACCTTTTTTAAATTTTCAACTAATTCTTTTATGCTATCCTTATATTCTTTGTTATATAAAATCTGATAGAGAATATATAAAGCAACTACTTCATTTAAATAAACTTTAGTTGATGCAACCGCAATTTCAGGTTGAGCATGTAGATTCAAATAAAAATCAGACAATCTTTCAATTGTTGTGTTTTCTTTATTTATTAAAGAGATAATTTTATTGTTTTGACCACTTCTTATTTTTTCAATTGCTTTTATCAAATCAAATGTTTCACCTGATTGACTTAGAAGAACAAAAGTGTAATTATCATATTCCTTATCATCATATACAAACTCACTAGCGATCATATTTGTAGCTTTAAACCACTTTTTTGCATATAAACCAGCATGATAACTAGTTCCAGAACCTAGAATCATTATTTTTTCATTTCTTAAACAATCTAATAGTTCGCTTGGTACTTCTTTTTCTATTTTGTTTGATAAATCTAATAACCTATCAGGTTCTTCATCAATTTCTTTTAACATGTAATAGTCATAATTACCTAAAGATATATTTCCATTACTATCATCTAATTTTACAAATTTTAATTTGATCTTTTTATTGTCTTTAAAAACTTTAATTTTATTTTTATTAATTATTCCATATGTTTTATCTTCTAAATAACACACTTTATTTGCATAGCCAATAAGAGGTAAAGAATCGCTTGCTAAAAACACCTCATCATCTGACTTTCCTATTAATAAAGGCGAACCTTTCTTTATAAAAAATAATTTCTTATTATCATAAATTAAAGCAGACATTTGTCCTTTTAAATTATCATATAAATACTTTAAGGCATCATATTCACTCATTTTCTTTTTGTATAGACAAAAACTAAATAAATTAGAAATACACTCAGTATCAGTATCAGAGACAAATTTAATTCCACTATCAATTAAACTTGCTTTTATTTCTTTATAGTTAGAAATAATACCATTATGAACGACAAATACTTTTTGATCATAGGAAGATTGAGGATGGGAATTATTAATTGACACGCTACCATGAGTTGCCCACCTAGTGTGTCCAATTGCTATACCTTCATCAAAATGTGGGGTAATATCTTTAAGTTTTTTTACTCTTTCTATCGTTCTAATTAAATTTGATTTATTGTCTTTGTCTAGATAATAAATACCTGCGCTATCATATCCTCTATACTCTAATTTTTCTAAACCTCCAATGATAAATTCTCTAGCTTTTTTTGACCACGATGTTCCTACTATTCCACACATATTTTTCCTTTAACCTTTCAATTTCTTCGTTAATTTCAATATATATTTCTTTTAATACTTTTTCGTCTAACGACTGAATTAATACTCTTATTTTAGACTCTGTACCAGAAGCTCTATAAACAAATTTATTCTCATTTAAGCCATCATATTTTTGAGCTATTTTTTCAAAATTACTATTCTTTATGACTTCTTTAGCATTATCAGTTATTATTTCTATTTCATATTTTTTAGAAGCTTTTATTTGTTTTACAACTCTATAAAATTCTTCTTTATTTTTCTTAAATATACTTGCTAATAAAAGAGCATTATATAGACCATCTCCTGAATTCATATAGTCTTTTAAAATAATGTGTCCTGATTTCTCAGCACCTATTTTACATCCACTATTATTCATTAATTCATAGACATTTTTATCTCCAACATCAGAGATGCTAATATTTATACCGCTTTGTTTTAAATAGTTTATGATAGCTATATCACTCATTTTTGTTAATATTAATCCACTATTATTTCTTAGTAGTTTTACTAGTAACAAAGCTTCTATATCACCATCAATTATAGAGCCATCAGGCAAAAAAGAAATAACTCTATCTCCATCACCATCAAATGAAAAACCAATATCAAACGGTAATAAATAATTTAGTTTTTCTTTAATTAAATATTCAATATTTGTCGATCCTGATTTATAGTTTATATTTTGTCCATTTGGTTTATTATTGATTACTTTAACTTTGGCGTTAAGCAATTTAAATACTTTAGAAGCATAGTTAGATAAAGAGCCATTAGCTTCATCTAAAACAACAGTAAGTGAATCTAAATTTATATTTTGTTTTTTTAAATAATTAATATATTTCTTTTTTATATTTTTCTTTATAAATAACTTTCCAATTTTCTTGCTATGTGAAATATTTTCCGTTAATTCTTGTTCTATTAACTGACACTCTTCATCGCTTAATTTTAATCCATTCTTTTTAAATACTTTTAATCCATTATCGCTATAAATGTTATGAGACGCAGTTATAACTAAAGCGTATGAATAGTTTAAATATGTCGTAGCAAAGGCTGAAATTGGTGTAGCTGCTACTTTTATATAGTCGACATCTTTACCGCTAGCAAGACAACCAGAAATAGCGCTTAGTGCTAATTCATCTCCGCTTTCTCTAGTATCTTTAGAGACTAATAATCTTTCACCTTCAGGTATTCTTTTACCTAAAACATATCCTAATCTAAAAGCAATTTCCGGAGTCAATTCTTCATTTGCTTTTCCACGAATACCATCTGTACCAAATTTATATTTTTCCATTTTATTTACACATGATAAATATATGTCATAAAACCTTTTTTGTTGACAAAACTCATAGCGACAAACTTTATAAATAACTTGCTTTATGGCTATTATAGTTAATGCTATAATTTGCACATATCAAAGGAGAAAAACTCTGACTGAATGGGAAAAAGCTCAAAATGGATTTCTATACGATGCTAATTATGATGAAGAAATCGTTGAGGCTAGAAAACGTTGTGCTGATCTATGTTATGAATTTAATAATTGTAGACCTTTAGATATTAATAAACAAAGAGAATTACTAAATGCTATTTTTGGTAGTATCAAAGAAAACACAGTAATCACAGCCCCTTTTTACTGTGACTATGGATTTAATATCTTTATTGGTAAGAATTTCTATACAAATCACAATGTCACAATATTAGATGGTGCTAAAGTAACAATCGGTGATAATGTTTTTATTGCTCCTAACTGTGTTTTATCAACAGCAGGACACGCCATAGATAGCGAGCAACGTATTAGTGGATTAGAAATCGCTCTACCTATTACAATAGGCGATAACGTTTGGATTGGTGCTAACGTTTCTGTCTTACCTGGAGTAACTATTGGCAGTAATACTATTATCGGAGCTGGTAGTGTCGTTAATAAAAATATTCCTAATGGAGTAATTGCTGTAGGTAATCCATGCAAAGTAATTAGAAATATAACTGATGCAGATAAGAAAAAATATCCGATTTTTAAAAATTAAAGCACTAAAAAAGGTACAAACTTTATGTTCGTACCTTTTTCAATACACTTTTTTATCTATTAATCTTCATCATCGATAGAATCAAGCATTCCTCTAAAGATGTTAGGGAATTCATCAAGCTTAACTTGTTCAAGAATTCCTTTATATGCTATTGAGACTCTGCCAGTTTCTTCGCTGACTACTACTGTTATCGCATCGGTAACTTCAGAGATACCGATTGCAGCTCTATGTCTAGCACCATATTTACCAGTTAAAGCTTTAGTTGTTGGTGTGTAATAAACAGAAGCACAGACAATTGTGTTGCCTTTAATAATGACTGCGCCATCGTGTAATCTTGTTCCTTCATAGAAAATTGTTTCGAGAAGTTCTGGAGTTACAGGAGCGTTAATCATAGTTCCTGACTTATAGTAATCTGTTAATGGTGTATGAGTTTCAAATGTCATTAATGCACCAGTCTTAGTTTTAGAAAGATTGCTAACGGCATCTGTAATTACTTTAAGCAGGGCTTCTTTATCATACTTTTGATTTTCAGTTTTCTTCTTGTTCTTTAGTGTGCTAATAAGAAGTGGTCTAATATCACCAATATTAACAAAGCAGACAAGAATTAACATAATCATTAAGACCCACCAAATTATGCCAGCTACCATATTTAAATCAAATATGTATGTTAATATGTAAAGGAGGAAACCTCCACCAAATATAATTAGTACTCTTTTTTGCCTAAATTTATAATACACAAGCCCACAAAGACCTATGAGTAAAAACAGTGAAATAACAAAGTCGGCAACAAACAAAGCGCTATGGAAATCTTTCATTAAAAAATGCATCTAGCGGTACCTCCTTATCACGTTAATATTTTAGCAATAATTAATAGCGTTAAGCAATAATTTTATTTTCTTTTTTAATTAAAATATATGTTTTTATTTTCTTTTTTGTTAACTATTTGCTTATTAATTAAATTAAAGCGTTAAATTTGCAAATTTATTTCATATTTTAATTTGTTTTTATTTTTTATTATTTTTTAATCGTTTGTAAAATGTGTACGCATTAAATAGATATAAAGAATAAACATATGTTAATATTTAAAAGCAAGGTCAAAAAAATGGAAGAAGAATACGAGTTATTTTTACAAGAAATTATAGAAAAAGAATCATACCAACAGTTAAAAAATTTTATCCATCATGGAAAAGTATCGACTTATGAGCACTCTATAACAGTCGCTAGATTATGTTACGAATACGCTAAGAAGAAAAAGCTTGATATCGATTATAAGTCTCTTATTAGAGCTGCCTTATTACACGACTACTATCTTTACGATTGGCACGATAAAGGGAAGTGGCATAAACCCCATGGCTATAAGCATCCTAAAATAGCCTTACAAAACGCTATCAAAGATTATCCTGATATAAACGAAATTGAAAAAGATGCTATTTTAAGACACATGTTTCCTTTAACGCTAATACCACCTAAGTACAAAGAAGGTTGGATTTTACAAAAGTGTGATAAAAAAGCGACTTTAAGCGATTACAAAAAGAAGAAAAAGAACAAATGACACAAATATTCTTATGTAGTAAAATATATTTGTGAATCAGTAAAGGAGAGCTATATGAATATTTTATTAGTTAATGACGATGGATATAAATGCGAAGGAATTAATATTCTTTTTAATAAACTTCAAAAATATGGAAATGTCATTATGGTAGCACCAAAAGAATTCATGTCAGCTAAATCATGTTCACTAACACTTAAAAGCTCTCTTGAATTTAAAGAGTTTGATAAAAATAAATATTATTTATCAGGCTTTCCAGCTGACTGTGTCTCTTTTGCTTTTTGGTACTTTAAAGATATTAAGTTTGATTTAGTCGTCTCTGGGTGTAACGACGGACCAAATATTTCTTATGATACTTTATATTCCGGAACAATAGGTGCTTGTTTACAAGCTTCTAAACAAGGCTATAAAGCAATAGCTTTTTCTTGCCCTCACAACTTTGAAATACTTGAAAACAACTTCGATAAAGTTATGCAATATATCTTAGATAAAAATTTATTAAGTGCAGAGTATTTCTTAAACGTTAACTTTCCACGTGGTGAAACAGTCGACGATATAAAGATGGCTACTCTTTACTATCGAAAAGACTATAACTACTTTGATATAGACAAAGAAGGAAGATACATAGCTAAAAGATATGAAGAAAAAGATATTACTGATGAAGAATCTGATTGTTATTTAATTGACCATCATATCGTTTCAATCCAACCTTTAAGCAATTCTTACTTTAATCAAAAAGTTTATAACAAATTAAAATAAGCACAATAAAACCCTATGAGTTTAAGCTCATAAAGCTATCTTATAGGGTGTTTTTATCTAATTAAAGTTCTTTTTTCCAAAGACCATGTAAGTTGCAAAGTTCATATGCAGCAATTACTTTTTCATCTTCAATAGTGAAAGTAGCTTTTGGTTCTTGACCAGGTTTTAACTCTATTTTAAAGAAGCCACGATCTGTTTCAAGAATAATCCACTCAATATAGTGAACGTCTAACATTGGGTGTAAAACACTACCAACTGTAACAGTAACTTTATTATCGTTTATTTCAATAACTGGTACGTGTTTTTCAACTGCAGCATCTGTTGTATTAGGTATAACTTCAATTAAACTAGGATCATTAACGGATGATTCATCCATTGGAATAACTTTTCCATTTAAATTTCTATAAAATTTCAACATATAAGGTTCTCCTTTTCTTACCATAATGTTAACAAATTTATAAATATTTATTCAAATATAATGCTTAGTAATTTAATTTAAGTTCTTTCTTATAGATATCTAATAAATTTTTAAACCTAGCATAGTGAACAACTTCTCTTTGTCTTAAGAAAAGTAATGGTTCTATTACATCTTGATCAGAGGCTAAATCTATTAAGTGTTCATAAGTAGATCTAGCTTTTTCTTCAGCAGCTAAATCTTCTGTTAAGTCAGTTATAAAATCACCTGAACTCGATAAACTAGCAGCAGTGAAAGGATTGCCGTTTGCATCGCATGGATATAAACCAACACCGTGATCGACATAGTATGGTGCTAAACCAGCATCTTCTAGTTCTTTTAAGCTAGCACCTTTAGTTAACTGATAAACAATAGTGCAAATCATTTCTTCATGGCCTATTTCTTCAGTACCTATTTCAGTTAGTAAAGTTCGGCCACGTTCATCTGGCATAGTGTATCTTTGAGCTAAATATCTTGTCGAAGCCCCCATTTCACCATGTGGGCCACCATATTGAGCTATGATAAACTTAGCCATCTTCAAGTCTTTTCTTTTTATATCGATAGGATATTGTAATCTTTTCTCATATTTATACATAACTAATCTCCTAACCAAGCAGATGGTTTTGTAACATAATCCATATATCCATCTTTGTACTTACCTTCAGCTTGAGTAAGTGGTCCATATTTATCTATATATTCTTTCTTTTTATCACTAGCTAATTTAGAATACTTTTCAAATTCTAAAGCAGCTTCTTTATCGTTTGGATATATATCTAAATATAAACCTAAATCGTGTGCTACTATATCATAAGCCATAAGTTCTAACATATTTTTTTCTTTTTCAGTTTTAGGCGTAGTTACTCCAGGTTTATAGTTTTTATATCCTCTATATTCGTTTTTAAAAGAGTTACCTAACATTAAAGCGTCGATAGGGGCAAATAAAAACGATTTTTGAGTCTTATTAATATCTTCTTCTTTTTTTCTCTCCTCACTATAGTCCGGAGTAGAAATAATAAAATATAACGGGTTTGAATTAAACATATTTTTCTCCTTAAACCTATGTTATTCGACTGCAAATATGAAAGTATATTTAATACGCCTATATATAACTTTTCTTTTATCTTTATTTATTGATTTTTACTATTGTCTAAAGTAAAATTATGATACTGCCGACATAGCTCAGATGGTAGAGCAACTGATTCGTAATCAGTAGGTCGAGAGTTCGATTCTCCCTGTCGGCACCATATTGAAAGAATGATTTTGATACCTTGCTATCAAGGTCTTTTTTTATGCTTTCGGGGATTTGAACTACGATAAAACTAATGGTTTTATCTGGTTTGAGTCCCTTTTTTGTCGTTTTAAGGTATCCGTAAAAGATTTCCAGACTTGAACTGATGAACTACGAAAGATTATATAGTTTGGAAATATTCCAAGGCAAAAGGCTATCTAACTCATCATTAGACATATTCGGTTTAATTAATTCTAAAACTTTGGCAATGTATTTTTCAGAATCTAATAAATTAGCCCTTGATGTTTGTTGAAGAGAAAAGATAATCGCAGATGAAGAAGCTCCATCAGTAGTTGCATTAAATAAAAAGTTTTTTCTTGCAATAACAAATGGTTTAATCGCTCTTTCAGAAATATTATTTGTCATTTCGATATGTCCATCTTCTAAATATGTAGTAAATTCTTTCCAATGATTTAATAAATAATTTTTAGCTTTTCCAAGTGCAGATTCTGGAATAGCATTTATATTTTCAGCATATTTCTTTACATCATTTAAAAGTTCTAAATATTTTTCATTATTTCTTTCTTCACGAATTTGATGAGGTAAATATTTATTTTTTCTCATTATTTCTTCAATATGGAATAACTTATCAATTCTTTGTACCATACCATATGCTTTTGATTCTTTTAATTGTTCAGGTTTTAATGTTTTTACAATTTCATAGAATTTTCTTCTTGCATGTGCCCAACAATAACAATTCTTTACATTTTCGATATCATTATATCCTTGATATGCATCGGTAAGTAAATAGCCTTTAAATCCTTTTAATATTGCTTTGGGATTCTCTTTTGATCGACTCTTTTGAAATTCATAATAATAAATTGGTTGATCATAATAGCTAGTTACATATACCCACATATAACATTTACTTTTATCATTTACATCTAATACTCTTAATGTTGTTTCATCCGCGCATAAGCATTTACTTTTGGTGTTTAATAAATGAATTTTTAACCTCTGATATAATGGTTCTAATAGGTCTGTCGCTCTTAATTGATAATTGCATAAATCTTGTCTTGATAATTTTATTCCATTATCAAAAAAATATTCACTTTGTCGATAATATGGTATTCCTATTAAAAATTTATTAGTCATAATCGCAGATGCTAAAGAAGGTGTACATATTGAATGAGGGAATACATCATCTTTTATTTCTTGATATATTTTATTACATTTTGGGCACGCTTTTTTCTTACTTATAACTTTTGTTACTATTAATTTTGATGGCTCATAATCTAACTTATAAGTTATATCTTCACAAGCTGAAATTAAAGTCTCTCCACAGGTAGAGCAGATTTCTTCTTCAGGTTCTAAAACAATTTCTTTGCTTACATGTTTTTCTAAATATTCATAGTCAAAATTCTTAGACCCTTGCTTCCTACCTCTTTTTTTAGCATTACTTTCCGCTTCATTAAATTCATTATGAACTTTGGTGTGCTCACTTTTAGGACTAAACTGTCTAACTCTTGATAAAATATTTTTTTCTTTTAAAGCTTCGATCTCTTTTAATTGTTCATTAATTTTAATCTGCATCGCTTTAAATTTTGCTTCGTATTCTTCTTTTAATTTATCGAAATTTTCCTCTTTTTTTAAGAGTAATTTTATTAGTTCTTCTTTGCTTAAGTTTTGGTAATTTTCTTCTTTTTTCATACTATTATTATAGCAAAAAATGCCCTATTTTTCGAGCATTTTTTATGTTTTTTAATACAAATCTTTATATCTTTTTTTATTCGGATTTTTGATTACTTTTAACCCTAATAATAGCCATGTTAATTGTTCTTTATTAATGTTCATGGCCTCTTTTAAATCCTTTGGCCAGCCATATCTTGATTCATCTAATCTTTTTAAATATACCCATGTTCCTGTTTCATCTTTTTCATATATCTTTATCATCTTTTCTTTCCTATTACAAAATAAGAATAATTTATGTAAATGATCTTCTTTTTCTAGTTCTCCAACCAAATAACTTAATGCATTCATTCCTTTTCTTAAATCAGTACTACCCGGATATAAATATACTTTATCTATTGTTTCTAAATCTATCATTTCAACATTTCCAAAACTTGATTTAATTTTTGAATTTCACAGATGATTTTATATCCTTTATATTCGATTATTGCTGTATTTGCTGTTTCATATCGATATATTGGCTTGTGTTTTGTTTCTTTCATCGATCTTAAAATTTCAACAAAATCTCTTTCTTTGGTTGGCTTTTCTTTTGTCTTTAATTCTTTTTCTACAATAAATCCATATTTACATTTCCATCCCCATAAAGTTGATTTACTTATCCCAAGTTCTTGGCATAATGCTTTTTGACTCTCTCCTGCATATATTTGCTTTACTGCTTGGATTTTGAATCCTTCTAAATATTCATTGCATTTCATTTTTGCTTCTCCTCCTGACTTTATTCTATTTAAAGAGGTTTTTTGGTTCGAGTCTGGAAATCTTTTACGTTTACGTTTTAAGAGCTGTTTTTAAAGGAAATAGAGAAATAAAGTACTCCCTTTGTCAAGTACAAATTAAAT
>ULPG01016151.1_pt1 | contig 30570 bp, 24 predicted proteins | sample 1953321 | NCBI WGS metagenome assembly ULPG01 (sample SAMEA4835624, study PRJEB28245) | human gut metagenome | biome: gut microbiome; material: fecal sample | place: Denmark | collected 2008 | reverse complement strand
ATGAAACTAAAATCCGTTAAATCTCTTGTTTTCGATACCATTTTAATATATAATGTAACGAAAGAGAACGCTTCAAAACGTGACATAAAATGTGACAGTTATGGTGGTGATAAAATGGCATATATAAAAAAGAAAAAAATCACCTTTCCAAAGGCTAATAATCAACATTTAGGCTTAGTTGATATTGGCGGTGTAGGTGAAATTGTTTATAAAGTTGTTAAGTTCAAAGATTATGATTATGATGACCAAGCTAACATCGTTGATAAAGGAATAAAAGGAAAAATAATATATCCATTAGATCCTTATGAAGCACCAAATTTAGATACTGATTTAGGTTTGACTGGTAAAAAGTTAATTGTGTCTTTATGTAATTTAGCAGAAGAAATCAATTTTAAAGAATATCATAATGATGTAGAAGTAGCATCCTTAGTAATGAATTGGTGCAAAGAATATTTTCATCCTTATAATATTGAATCGTTATATGAAAAATATAGAGAACTTGAAAGAGGGGAAAATGATAGAAAATATTATCAAGAATGGACAGATGGTGTATTTAATTTGAATACTTTCATTGGTGATTTGGCACAGCTTTACAGCGTATTTACTTATATATATGCTTTTTTAGAGTGTCTAAATGGTAATCCTGAATTTGCACTTAATTATGATAAAAGTGGTCATTACTTCCATACAGTTCCCTGGTTTGCTGATTACATGGCTAGAATTGATGTTGAAAAATATGATATCGATCCTAGCTGGGATGATATTACTAGAGCAATAAAAGACTCAGAAAATTCTAAGATGCATTTGAATACAAAAGAAGAATTTAGAAAAGCAGTAGTAGCAGATAAAGCTAATATTTATAAAAAAATAGAGAATATGATTCCAGAGATTAAAATAAGATTAAACTATGATATTGATAGAAAAAAATGTGAGTTAGTTGCAAATGTAGAATCTATATTTGATATTTGTTACTACAGTATTGCTAGATTACTTGCTGCTAATGCACCAAGCGAAGATCCTAATACTGATAAATATAGCGTCTACGATTTGGGTGAGTCAGTTTCATTTTGTGAAGTGTGTGGAAGGATGTATATAAAGAGTGGCAACAATCAAAAGTGCTGTGGCGATGAAGCTTGTATAAGAACTATCAATAGGAAAAGACAGGCTAGACATAGACAAAAACTAAAAGAAAATAAATGAATTAAGAGTCTTCTGATTATGAGCATGTAACTTATTTGTGATAAAATACATCTCAAACGGAAGACTTTTATTGTGTTTTTAAAAAATATATGATATACTTATACTAAGTGATTATGTCTGGAGGAATAAAAATGAATAAAAAGGTATATTCATCTGCGATTAAAAAGACCCCTTTTGAGTATTTACCTTCTAAAATCATTGCTAAAATGATTCAAAATGGTCTTCTTTATGAAGAAGCTTTTGACAGATGTGTAAATCAAAATGAGTTAAATGTTGTGTCTGATGAAAGACGAAAAGAAATATTTAATGTCTGTTATGATAGACTAGTAAATTTAGATAATACATTATTAAAGGAATTTATTGATGGAAGTATATCTACAAGTAAATTTATTTTGGTATATGCTATTGCTTCGAATGATCCATTATTTCTTGAATTTCTTTTAATACAATATAGAGATACTTTATTAGGAAATAAGAAATATATCTCAATAAGTGATTTTGATGATTTCTTTAATTTGATGAAAGAAAAAAATGCAGTAGTTGCAAAATGGACTGATACAACATTGAAGCAGCTTGCTGGTGGTTATAGAAACATATTAGTAGAGTCAGGGCTTGGTGAAAGGATAAAGAAAAATATTTATTCTAAAAATGTTATTGTGAGCCCTCACGTGATTAAAAGAATAGAAAATATAGGTGATAAAGCCTTTTTACAAGCTGTGTTAGGAGTGAAATAATGGAAAACGAAAGATCATTAACTGAAAGATTTGCTGCTATTGAATCTAAATTAGCTGATTCAAAGGTATTACTAGAATTAGGAAAAGCGAATGAATTACCATTCTTTATATTTGATTATGATCCTAAACAAGAATTAATCGTTAGAGATGAAGTTAAAAAGTTGAAGAAAAATAATCCAAATATTCAAGAGTTTGATTTGTTTGAAATGGTTGTAGAATTCTTAAAAAAAGAAGGATACTTAGATACAGTAAAAGAATACGAGACACAATATGATTCAAATATATTATTGAGTCAATTGTTTCAACCATTTTTATCACTCGAAGAAGATAATAATCCTGTGATGCAATATTTTATTGATAATGTAAAAGATGATGGGAATCACATTGTATTAATAACTGGTGTTGGAAAGGTTTATCCAATAATTAGAAGCCATACAATACTAAATAAATTACAACCAGTGATAAAGAAAAATCCAGTGGTTATGATGTACCCTGGAAGATATGATTTAAATAATTCAATGTGCCTAAGATTGTTTGATAGATTAGGTGACGATAATTACTATAGAGCCTTCCCATTAGAGGAAAGAATGACTAGGAGGTAAATAACTATGATGAAAATAGAAAAATTATTTAAGAAAGATATAAATCGTGATATTCAAGGTGTCGTTACTATTGGTAATGAAGAAGAATCAAGAAAAAAACAAGAACTAGAAGAATATGTTTGTACTCAAGAAGTAATAAAAAACTTTAGAACATTCTTCAGTGCATATAAAAAATCTATAAGCCAACCAACTGAACAAGTTGGATCATGGATTACAGGTTTCTTTGGTTCTGGTAAATCTCACTTCTTAAAAATATTAGGTTATTTACTTTCTAATGAAATTGTTGATGGAAAGCATGCAGTTGAATATTTCGATGAAAAAATAAAAGATGAAATGATTAAAGCTGATATGCAATTATCTGCTAATCAAAATAATTTAGTCGTTTTATTTAATATTGATGCAAAAGCAAAATCTGATGCTAAAAACAAAAATGTTTCTATTATGGAGACTATGTTAGGAGCATTTAATGAGAAATTAGGATATTTTGGTGTTACTCCTTGGCTTGCTGAGTTTGAAAGAAATCTTGATAATGAAGGACTTTACGATTCTTTTAAAGAAAAGTTTTCTCAAAAAACAGGAAAAGTATGGATTGATTCAAGAAGAGTCGCATTAATTTTTACAGATAAGATTGCAGAAGTATTATCTGAATTAAAAGGCATTTCTATGGAATCTGCTAAGGCATATATTCAAGATGCTCAAAAGAATTATTCATTAAGCATTGAAGAATTCTCTAGAATTGTTGCTGAATACATTAAAAAGACAGGAAGAAGAGTAGTATTCCTAATTGATGAAGTTGGTCAATTTATCGGAACACGTGGTGAATTGATGCTTGGACTTCAAACAGTTGAAGAAGAATTAGGAAAAGCATGTAAAGGAAAAGCATGGATTGTTGTTACATCACAACAAGAAATCAAGGAATTAGTTGAAAGTGCTAATAGAAATGCACAAAATGACTTTTCAAAAATTCAAGGTAGATTCCCTGTAAGATTAATGATGTCATCATCAAATGCTGATGAAGTTATTAAAAAGAGATTATTAGATAAAACTGATGATTCAGCAAATATTTTAGGTGCTTTATACACTGAAAATAAAGATAGATTAAACAATTTATTAATATTTCCACAAAAGCCAAAATGGACTGGTTATGAAAATGAAAAACAATTCATAGATTGTTATCCATTTGTAAATTATCAATTTGAATTGCTTCAATTAACATTCACAGCAATAAGAGAAAGTGGTATGTCAGAAGGTAAGCACATTTCTTCTGGTGAAAGAAGCTTAATGAATGCTTTCCAAAAGAGTGCTATTTCTAAGAAGGATAGAGAAATTGGTGAGTTAATACCATTTAATGCTTTCTATGAAACTATTGAAGAATTCATGGATCATGACATTAAAAAGATTTTTGCTAGTGCAGAAAGAAGACTATCTAATCCGTTTGATATTGAAGTCTTAAAAGTGTTATTTATGCTTAAGAACGTTAAAGATATGGAACCAACACTAGAAAGAATATCTACTTTAATGGTTACTCATATTAATCAAGATAAGAAAGAATTAAAAGATAGAATCAAAGAATCTTTAGAAAGACTTATTGGTGAAACACTAGCTCAAAAGAATGGTGAAAGATACGAATTCTTAACAAACAAAGAGCAAGATGTTAATAGAGAGATTAATAAAGCTCAATATTCTACATCTGAAGTAATCAATAAGATAAGAGAAATTATCTTTGATAATGTTGTTGAAATTGGTAATAAATTCACATATGGTAAATACCAATTCAGCTTAAATCGTTATGTTGACGATAATATTCAAGGAACTGATTCACAAGATAACCTTACTATAAAGATTTATACTCCTTGGACTAAAAATGAAAAGGATTTAAGAGTTGAATCTATGTCTGGTGCTTTAGTTGTTGATTTAACTAATGGTGCATATCTTGAAGAATTAATCCAAGCTAATAGAATTCAAACTTTTGATAGAAACAATGCTTCTGGTGCTGATTCAGTATTAATCGATATTTTAACAAAGAAGAGAGCTGAAGCAGAAGAAAGAATTAAGAGAGCAGAAAAGAATATCCGTTCATCAATTGAGGATTGTTCAATTTATCAAAATGGCTCTGAAATTGTATCTTCTAGTAAAGATGCAAAGAAACGTATATTAGAAGGTTTAGAAAAAGTATTAAAGAATAAATATCATAAGATTGATTATGTTAAGACTTTTATAAATAAAGCTGAAGATATCTCAGTTATTTTAAGAAATCAACAACAAAGCATGTTTGATGATATTTTCTCAACTGATTCTAATGGTTTAGCCTTAAAAGAAGTGTTTGATTTTATCAAAGATGAAAAAACATGGCAAAGAAAAGTTACTATGTCTTCATTAACTACTAAGTTTGGCAAAGCTCCATTTGGATATAGAGCAAATGATGTTAGAGGTTTAGTTGCCACATTATTACATGCAGAAAAATTAAAATCAAAGATTTCTGACCAATTACAAAATATTCATTCTCAAAACTTTATTTGGGAATTCTCTCATGGCTCACAAGATGAAAGAATTGTTATTGAAATTCAAACAGAAGTTGATCCACAAATCTTAATGAAAGTTAAGAGAGTTATGAAGGATGCATTTGATATAACTATAAATAATAAAGAAAATGATTTGAGAGATGAATCATTACAATTCTTTAAGACTAAAATTGATGATTTAAGAAAAATATCTTATGGTCAACAAGGTCAATATCCAGGTAAGTCACTAGTAGAAGAAATGTTATCAGTATTTGCTACTATCACAGCTTCTAGTGATTCTGAAACAGTGTTTAATAAAATCATTTCTAAAGAGATTGACCTGAATAGATTCGGTGGGAAGATTGATTCTATAATTGCTTTCTATAATCAAGCTGGTTCACAAATGAAAACTTGGAATGCAGCAAAAGACATTTATAGTTATTATCGTGAAAATCAATTATTTATTCCTGAACTTGAAGATATGAGTGATTTAATTGGTGAAATTACAGATATTTTAGGTATGGATGAACCATTCAATTCTATTGCTAAACTTGGAACATTAGTACAACAAGCAAATGAAATAAAGAATGGACTATTAGGAAAGAAAGTTGAGATTGCAAAGAAGACAATTAATGATTCACTTGATTTAATAACAAAAGAATATAGTGAAGCAATGAATAAGACTTATTCTAAAGAAGTAACAAAAGAATCAATTGAAACGTTATATCAATCAGAAAAGAGTTTATATAGCAATTTACTAGGAATGCTAGATACTTTCGATAAAATATCATCTTCTGAAATGAAAGCTGTTCAAGAAGTAAATACCTTTAGAGCAGAACTTGCAAAGATAATAGCAGCAGATGGTGGAGTTAAACCACTTAAGAAAGTTAATGTTAGGGCATCTAATTTAATTCCAGTTGCTAATAGAAAGATTACATCAAAAGAAGATATCGACCATTTGGTTGAAAATATAAAAACACACTTAGAATCATTACTAAAGGATAATGAAGAAGTAGATATCGATTAGGAGGGCTTTTAGATGAATAAGAAAGCTTTACTTGAATATGCATTATTTGCAAGAAAAGAATTAGAAACGCAAATAGCATTATCATTAAACAAATTAGGTATATATAAAGACCATATAACTAAAGCAAATGTTGTAGGTGACTTCACTATTATTGAAGGAACACAAGAAACATTTCCAAAAAGAGTATATGAATTAAGAAAAAGCATTGTTGAAAATGAATTTCATTTAAAAAATCAAAAATTTGATAATGTTGTAGAAGAATTTGCATATACTTGGTTTAATAGAATTGTTGCTATTAGATTCATGGAAGTTCATGATTATTTTCCTCATGGATTTAGAGTTTTAACATCTAGAGATGGCGCTTATGAACCTGAAATCATGAAAAATCTTCCTTATGTTTTAGAGGAATTAGATTTAAAGGAATCTGTTATTAGATCTTTAAAGGAACAAAATAAGACTGAAGAATTATATCGTTATGTGTTATTTAAGCAATGTAATAGGTTGTCAAAAGTATTCCCTGATTTATTTAGTAAGGGTGAAGAATACTTAGAATTATTGCTTCCTAATAACTTATTATCACAAGATTCCATTATAAGAAAATTGGAATCTATCCCAGAAGAAGACTTCCTAAATGATGTAGAAATAGTAGGATGGTTATATCAATTTTATAATTCTGTAAAGAAGGATGAAGTTTTTGCATCTAAAGAGGTTATTACTAAAGATACACTTCCTGCAGTTACCCAACTTTTTACTCCTGATTGGATTGTAAGATATATGGCGGAAAACTCAGTTGGTAGATTATGGTTAGAGTCATATCCTAATTCTTCATTACGTAGTGATTTAAAGTATTATGTAGATGATGCTAAGCAAGATGATGAAACAAATAAGAAACTAGAAGAAATTAAATATAAGAACGTTGATCCTGAAAAAATTAAAGTTATAGAGCCATGTAGTGGTAGTGGTCATATTTTAGTGTATGTATTTGACTTACTATTCAAAATGTATTTAGAAAAAGGATATAACTCAAAAGATATACCAAGCTTAATTTTAAAAAATAATTTATATGGCTTAGATATAGATAAAAGAGCTGCACAATTAGCACAGTTCTCACTAATTATGAAGGCAAGATCTATTGACAATAGATTCTTTAATGAAGATAGATTTGTTAGACCTAGGGTTTTTGAAATCATCGATAGTAAGTTATTAAAAGAAACAAATTATCATGAAAGTATGAAATCATTACATTTTAGTGAAGAATCAATTAAAATGGTTGATTTCTTATATGATATTTTTGAAAACGCTAAAATAATCGGATCATTATTAAAAATTCCTGCAAGAGATTATTCTGGATTAATGGACGATATCAAACGTTGTAGAGATTTAGAATCTCCAAACTTATTGGAATATAGTTTCTATCATGCTGGTATTGATTGCATCAAATATTTAGTCAAAGTTGCTATGACTTTATCTAGGAAATATGACGTTATGATTACAAATCCTCCATATTGTAATACAGGAAATATAGAATTAATTTGCAAGGAATACGCTATTGAAAAATATCCAAAAAGCAAAACAGATATGTATGCAATGTTTATGGATACAGATTTTGTTAAGAAAAATGGTTTTTTATCAATGATAAATATGCATGCTTGGATGTTTTTAACAAGCTTTACAAAATTGAGGGAACAATTAACAAGCGATAATCTTCTTATTAATTTACTACATTTAGGTCCTCGTGCTTTTGAGGCAATTAGTGGTGAAGTTGTTCAAACATGTTCATTTGTTTTTAGAAATACCAAAAGCATTCCTAATTACTTAACAACTTTTTATAGACTAGTTGAAATAAAATCAGAAGAAGGGAAAAAAATCGTTTTTTAGATAATAACCAAAATGACATTTTCTTTAGGAAGGTGTCAGATTTAAGAAAAATACCAGAAAGTCCATATTCGTATTGGATTTCGCAAAATGTGTTAGATGCTTATAATAGCTTTCCATTGATTGGTGATTTAATACCTGTAAAAAAAGGTGCTGATACTGGTGATAATGAGAAATATGTTAAGTATTGGTTTGAAGTTGAATTTGACCAAATTAATGTTAGTTCTCCTGATTATAAATGGGTTCTATACAATAAGGGTGGAGAATTTAGAAAATGGTATGGCAATAATTTTTATGTTGTTTGGTGGAAAAATAATGGATATGATTTAAAACATTCAAAAGCAAATTTAAGAAGTCCGCATCTATATTTTCGTGATTCCATAACCTGGACAACTGTCGGTAATTGTACATATAGATATTGTCCGTTTAAGACAATTTTTGATAGTTCTGGCTCATCTATGTTTCCAAACAATAAAGAAGATTCAATGTATTATTTAGGAATTCTAAATACTTCAAGTTTAGATTACTTTTTATCCGTAAAAAATTCAACATTGAGTAATGGAGCTGGCACAATTGCATTGTTGCCTATGATTCAAAATTCTATTAATAGAAATAGGATAATTGATTTAGCAACAGAGAATTATGGCTATTGCAAAGAAGAATGGGATGAATATGAAATGAGTTTTGAATTTTCTAAACATCCTTTAATTAATAGTAACTCAAAATTGCTAGACGTTTATGATAAATTTAAATCACAACGTGAGACCCAAAGACTTTCACTAAAGAAAAATGAAGAAGAGCTAAATGAAATAACATCTAACGAATTTAAATTAAATAATGAAATAAAAAATACTGTTGAGGATAAATTTTTGACAATAAAACCAGCTGAAAAGGAAAGAGAAATTAAATCTCTTATATCTTATTTTATTGGTTGTATTATGGGCAGATACTCATTAGAACAAGAAGGTCTAGTCTATGCTGGAGGTACCTTTGATGCGTCTAAATATGGTGATTATGTTGATGCAGATGGTGTTGTTCCAATTTATAGATTCGTAGGAATTGAAGATGGTTTAACTACAGGTATTTGTAATATGGTAAAGCGTGTGTATGGTGACACTTACTATAAAGAAAATCTTGATTTTATTGCTGAAGCTTTAGGAAGAAAACCTGAAGAAGGTGCAGAAGAAGCAATAAATAGATATTTAAATGATGGTTTTTATGATGACCATGTAAAAATTTATCAGAAAAGACCGATCTATTGGATGTTATCAAGTGGTAAACAAGGTGCATTCAAGTGCTTAGTATACTTACATAGATACAATAAAAATACATTGGCATTAATTAATACAAAATATTTCTTACCAAGAACTGCAATGTATAAGGCTGAAAGAGAAAGATTAGAATTTAAATTAGTTAATGCTGATATTAGAGAAAAGAAAAAAATAGAAAAAGAACTAACTGTTATTGAGGCATGTGAAGAAGAACTTCTTGAATATGGACAAGTATTAGACCATATGGCTAATCAATTCATTGATATTGATTTAGATGATGGTGTTAAGGTTAATTATGTTAAATTCCAAGGGGTTGAACTAGAAGTCAATGGAGCTAGAATCAAAAAGAACTTATTAGTTCCATTTGGATTAGAAGAAAAAAAGAAGTAGGAGGTTTAAAAAATGGATAATAGTAGTTATCAAGAGGCAAGATTACAACTTATTAAAATGTTTAATAAACCTTCTGATTTTAGACATATTATTTTTTGGTATGATCCTAATGGAGATTTTCTAGATGATATAAAAGTTGATAGTTTTAATGAAGCTAAAATAGTCGTTTATGAAAATAATCCATTTACGATTAAGACTTTACTTGAAATAGAAGATACTACATCAAATTATTTGGTATATTTTCCATGTAATAGGCCAAAAGATATCGAGAATTGGTTATTAGATACATTACTATATTCAGATGAATATTATGCTGATATGGTTGCTTTAACCATGAGAAAATTAGGACTTGACTCATCTAAGTTAAGAGATGTAATTCAAAGTCATTTATCATTCTTTGATAATAAAGATAGAATTAATCAATTAAGTAAAAGAATCGATATAAATGATGAGACAAAGCCGAACGATTTTGAAATGGCTATGATGGCATCATTAGTCAAAGCTGAATATGATAAAATCGACTACATTTTAAAAGAATTAATCTTTGATTATGATAATGGTAAAAAGTATAAAGATTTAGAAAAATTTAATTTCAAGAATCTTTTATGGGATTTGATTGGTGAGCAATATTGCTATAGTGGTGAAGAAAAGATTGAAAACTTGATTAAATCTTTCTTAGTTACATCAGTTAATCAAAATAAGTCATTAATTATTGATACACCTGTATGGAAAAATCTAATTATTAAGAATTCAAGCGAAGCTTGTTGTTATTTTGTTAATGAAATATTAAAGAAGGATAAAAGATATTCTGATTTACAAGAAGATATTGCTAGTGTTCTTAGAATAGAAGATTTAATTAAGTCAAAAGGTATCGATTCTATTAAATCGTCAGATGAATTTAAAGTGTTTGATAGATATATCATAAATACAATTGTTAAATCTTTAATTGATGGTTCATATGATTTTGATTTTTATTTAAAAGTAATCAATGATTATCGTTTAACTACAAGATGGTATGATGAATATATAAATGAGTATGAATTTTTAAGATATTCTATTCTTCTTAAGAAAACATCTGATATGGTTATTGAACATGATTTGATGCCTCAAGACTATGTCCATAAATATTGCGATTCATATTATTTAGTTGATAATTATTATCGTCATGCTATAAGCGAATATTCAAAAATTAATGAACCAACAGATAATGAAACTAAATTAATTGAAGATATAGATAATACTTATGAAAATAAATTCTTGTCTAGAATAGGTGGAGAATTCTCAAAAGCATTAAAGAAAATTGAACCTAATTATGATTTTGGCTCAATAGAATTATCTAAATATTTCTTCAAGAATAGAATGAATAGATTAGCTAAAAAGCAATTCGTTATTATCTCAGATGCTTTAAGATATGAAGTGGCTGTTGATTTGGTTAATGAACTTAATCGATATGAAAAGTTTAATGGTCAAGCTAAACTTGAGCATCAAATTACGACATTACCATCAATAACTATGTTTGGTATGGCATCATTATTACCAAATGAAAAAATAAGTTATGATAATAAACAAGTTTATGTAGATGGCAAGCCTACTAACTCAACAGAGGCTAGAAACAAAATATTAAGCGATAGAAATAGTAGTTATAGTGCTATTCAATCTGAAAAGATAATGGCTATGACTAGAGATGAACTTCGCGAATATATGAATGATAAGACTGTTGTTTATATTTATCATGATGTAATTGATAATGCTGGTGAGCATGAATTTGGTGTGTTTGAAGCTTGTGAAAAAGCAATTAGTGAATTAGTTGATTTGGTTAAGAAGTTATATAATACACTTCAAATTTCAAATTACATTATTACATCAGATCATGGTTTCATTTATCGAAATAAAAAGATTGATGCATCTAGTAAATATTTATCATTTGCATCACTTGGTTTAGATGATTATTCACAAAGATATGCTGTTATTGATGATTTAACTGAATTAAGTGATTCCAATCATTTTAAGATGGATTATTTAGGTGGAAGTAATTCGAACGTATATGTTCCATATTCTTATGATTTATATCGAAAAGCCGGTGGTGGCATTCAATATATTCATGGAGGTGCATCGCTTCAAGAATTGATTACTCCGATTATTACTTTATCTGAAATGAGAAGTAGGGCTGCGGATAATACTGTAGAACCTGTTAAGGTTAGATTGAAGACAGCAACTCATAAAATAATGAATAAGTCGTTCTCACTTCAATTTGAACAATTAGAAAAGGTTGAAGGAAAGAAAGTATCTGCAACACTTAATGTTTATTTTGTAGATGAAAATAATGAAGCAATAAGCGATAAAAAGTTATTAATTGCTAATAAGATTACTGATAATTTACAAGAAAGAACTATTGATATGAGATTCTTATTAAAGAATCAGGAATACGATAGAAATAAGAGATATTATCTAACAATTGAAAATAGTGAAACTGGTGTTGTTTTAGAACAAATCCAATTCGTTATTGATATTGTTAAATTTAAAATGTTCTAGGAGGTAATTCAAATGGATGAACTTGATAGAAAGATATATGATTCCTTTGCAGGAAGAGTAGTAAAAAAAGGTGCCACAAAGTTAATTAAAGGATCATCAAATGTTCCTACATACGTTCTTGAATACCTTTTAGGCACATATTGTACTTCTGATGATGAAAAAGAAATTGAAAGAGGTATAGAACAAGTTAAAAAGATTCTTGCTGAAAACTACGTTAGAAATGATGAAGTTGAACTAATAAGATCTAGAATAAGGGAAAATGGTTCATACAACGTTATTGATATCGTCGATGCAAGATTTAATGAAAAACACAATGTTTATGTAGCTCATCTTCACAATATGGGAATTAGCGATGTTATAGAAGATAGTTATATAAAAGAAAATGAAAGATTATTAAGTGATGGCATTTGGTGTATTGTTGAACTTTCATATGAGTTCAATGAAGATGATGGTGGAGCATTTAAGATTAACGAAATAACTCCAATTCAAATGCCAGGGTTTGAACTAAATGAAATAATTGACGCTAGAAAGAATTTCACTAAAGAAGAGTGGATAGATTTAATTATTAGAAGTTGTGGTATGGAGCCATCTTGTTTTGATGAGAGAGTCAAGTGGCATATGCTTGCAAGAATTCTTCCTATGATTGAAACAAACATGAACTTATGTGAACTTGGACCTAGAAGTACGGGTAAATCTCATATCTATAAGGAATTATCTCCTAATTCAATTTTGCTTTCTGGAGGTCAAACAACAGTAGCTAATTTATTCTATAACATGAATAGAAGACAAGTTGGTCTTGTTGGTATGTGGGATGTTGTTGCTTTCGATGAAGTAGCAGGTATCAATTTTAAAGATCATGATGGTGTTCAAATAATGAAGGACTACATGAATAGTGGTTCATTTGTTAGAGGAAAAGAATCTATCATTGCAAAAGCGTCAATGGTTTTTGAAGGAAATATTAATCAAAGTGTTGAATCATTATTAAAGACTTCAACATTATTTGAACCATTCCCTGAAGCTATGATAGATACTGCTTTCTTGGATAGAATGCATTTCTATCTTCCTGGATGGGAAGTTCCAAAGTTAAGACCAGAATTCTTTACTGATAGTTGGGGATTTATTTCAGACTATTTTGCTGAATTCTTAAGAGAAATGAGAAAGAGAAATGAATCTAGCTGTTATCATAAATATTTCAAATTAGGTAGATGCTTAAATCAAAGAGATACAATGGCAGTTAATAAAACTGTATCTGCAATGTGTAAGCTTTTATATCCTGATAATAATTATTCTAAAGAAGATATTGAAGAAATCTTAAAATATGCTTTAGAAGGAAGAAGAAGAGTAAAAGAGCAACTAAAGAAACTTGGTGGAATGGAATTCTATGACACTATGTTCTCTTATATTGATTTAGAAACTATGGAAGAAAAGTTTGTATCAGTTAAAGAACAAGGTGGAGGAAAATTAATTCCAGAAGGTAATTCTAGTGCTGGTACTGTATACGCAATTTGCAATAGTAGCTCAATGATTGGTGTGGCTAGAATTGAATGCTCTTTAAATGAAAAAGGTAGCGGTAAGTTTGATGTTACTGGTTTAGGTAATTCAAAAGAATTAAAAGAATCAGTTAAGACAGCACAAAACTACTTTAGAGCTAATGCTAAACATATTAGTCAAACCATTTCATTAGATCAAAAAGATTATTTGACTCATGTAGAAGACTGCATGGGTATTGGCATTGATTCATCATTAAGTTTAGCTACTTATGTCTCATACATTAGTGCAGCATTAGGCAGACCATTAGCTGCTCAACTTATGGTATTAGGTTCTATGAGCATTGGTGGAACTGTAAATAAGGTAGATGATTTAGCTAATGCACTTCAAGTGTGTTTCGATGCTGGTGCTAAAAAGATTTTATTACCTATGAGTAGTGCAGCTGATATTGCAACTGTACCAGCTGAATTATTTGCTAAATTCCAAATTAGTTTTTACAGTAGTCCTGAAGATGCTGCTGTAAAAGCATTAGGCATTGAGTAGTTAATATAAAAAGGGAGGAAAGGCAATTTGAGTGGATTTTTAGATTTTATTTCTAACTTTATAGAGATTACCGGCAATTCGACGGCAGATTCAATAATCCTTACTATTATAGGCTTAATTGCCTTTCTAGTAGCTTTCGGATTTGTAGGTATGATATTTGATGCTATAGGTATTTATGATTCCGATTTAATGAGTGATACTCATTGGATAGTTATAGTGATTGTATTTCTATGGCTTTCTTTTATATGCATAGAAATCGCTAAATTTATTAAATGGTTATTTAGTTTTCAGTGGTGGATTTATCTTATTGCAGGAATAGTTCTTATAGGAATAATAATTCTTTTGTTTGTAATAAAACATAGGATTATGAAGAAAAAATCAGTAGTTTCTAAAAATGAAAAAGTAGAAGAAGTATCAAAAACGACTGAAAAAACAAAGGAAGAAATAGTTACAATCGATAAAGATCATTGTCCTAGATGTGGCGGATTGCTTGTTAAACGTCATGGCCCATATGGTAATTTTTATGGATGTGAAAACTTTCCAATTAATAATTGTAGATATACAAGAAAGTTTAAATAGGAGGAATAATAATGGAGTTCTTTAAAAAAATAAAATTGAATATTATACCAATATTTAAACAAACAATTTTATTGTCTGGATCAATTTTCTCAGTTCTAACAATTGTATTATCTTTTATTACATGGGAAGATATGAAAATTGAAAATATTTGGACTAAGATATTCATATTATTTGGAATTATATTAGGTTCATTTTTGATATCATTAGTTTTTATTGTAGTTATTTTAAAAAACAAAAGATTATGGGCTAACGGAAAAAATAAAGTATTAGCTTTTTATGGCGATTTATTTAAAATAACGAACAAACAAGAAAAAAAGATCGTTGTAATTCCAGTAAATGATACATTCGAGACAATTGTTGATGATGATTTGGTTCAAGATAAACCTCTTGTTTCTTTAACTACAATTCATGGTCAATGGATAAAGTACATGAATTCTAAAGGAATAGATTCTAAAACGCTTAGTACTATGATTTCTGACAATCTTAAAAACAGAAAGATAGTGCCAATCAAGGTGTATACTAGTGAAGAAAAAAACAGAGGTAACAAAGAGTCATATGAATTAGGGACAATTGCAACTATAAACGGTGAAAATAATACTACATTTTATTTAATAGCTATTTCTAAATTTGATGAGAATAATAAAGCTAACTCATCTAGAAAAAAGATAAGAAATTGTGTAGATGAATTGATTGAATTTTATGATACTAATGGTCAGGGATATCAAATTTTCATTCCTTTGTTTGGAACTGGTAGATCTAGAGCAGACTTGAATCATCAACAAGCATTTAAAATTATAAAAAATGCTGTTTTAACAAATGAAAAATCGATTCATGGAATTATTAATATTGTTGTTTACAAAAAAGATAAAGATAAAGTATCTATATTTAAATAGGAGGGAAGTATGGCGTATAGAAATAAAACATATATTGCTTTTGATGGTGATAACGATATGCAATATTATAGAGTTATGATTGCGTGGGCTAGCAATAAATCTATAGATTTCGATTTTTATGATGCTCATGAATTAAATTATTCCCATGATTGGGCACAAACAGAAAGCATCAAAAGACAATTGCATGAACGTTTGGTAAATAGTAAGTTGTTTATTTTACTTATTGGTAATTCAACTAAAAGATTAACTAGATTCGTTGAATATGAGGTAGAAACAGCAATGAGACTGAAGATTCCTATTATATGTGTCAATTTGAATGGAAATAGGCAGATGGATAGTTTATCCCCTGATTGGTTTGGAGAGTATCCAAGAGTATACGTTTCATTTAAAGAGAAAATAATAAAGCATGCCATGGATAATTGGCCAACTGATAGAAATTGTTTATATGGAAGAGGTTCCTACTATTATAACGATAACGTTTATAGTTCATTAGGAATTAGTAGGTGGGAATAATATGGAATATAGAACAAAAACATACATTGCGGGTGACTGGACAGGAGATCAAGATGCAATTAGTAAATTATATGAATGGAAAAATAATTCCAAATTGATTCTTGATTTTGTTGATGCACATGAATATACACAAGCTTCTGATGATGATTTATTTTGTAGTATAAAATCATCACTTAGAAAAAGACTAAATGTTTCAAAGACTTTTGTTTTAATTGTTGGAAAACAAACTAAGCTTTTAACAAAAGGTAGCTGCCAATTTTGTAAGAGTCATAGTAGTTATCACACTAGATGTTATAGGGATTACAGTGTTGATTATAGAAGTTATATAGAATATGAATGCCAAATGGCAATTAAAGATTATAATGACGGTCTATTAAAAAAATAGTAATTATTTATAATTATGCAAATGTGGATAAGAGTAAGTGCCCAGATTGTATTAAAAATTATGGTAAGCATATAGTTATGTATTATCATGGACAAGATGGTAAAGACTATTGGAATTATTCTGAGATTAAAGAAGCACTATCATAAAAATTAATGCTTTATTAGGAGGTACTAATTATGTCTCAAAAAGACGTTATTGTAGAACTTTTGACAAAGAATAAAGTGATGACACAATCTGATTTTTCAATTGAGATGTATGGCGATAATAAGCATCTGCCTAATGTTTATACATCATTAATGTCTTTAGTAAAGTCGGGAATTGTTGTAAGAACAGGAGATCGCCCATCATATTATTCTTTATCAAATGCTGATTTGAGTGATTTGATGAAATTTCATAAGAATGAATCAGAACGAATAGTACATAAAAAATCTAAAATTTCAATACCAACTCCATCTAATGAACAAGTTGAATATTGGCTAAGAACATGGGACTCGTTACCTGATTATACAGTTCAAGAAGAAGCTATTAATGAATTATTTCAAGGACAATATAAATCCAACCAAAGCTTAAAAAATATAATAATTAAGTGCTCTGTCTTAAACGACTTCTATAGCACTAATATTTTTAAAGTTTATCCAGTAGCATGTCATATTTTGAAATTGGATATTGATGAGAGGTTAAACAAAGGTGATATCTCTATTGTTAATGAAATAGCAAACAATAAAATTGCTAATAAAGAGAAAAACTTTTATTCATTTGCATCAAAATATTGTAGTCACCATAATCAAGATGACTATCCAATTTACGATTCATATGTAGATCAAATGTTAAGACATTTTAGAAATGCCGATGGATTTACAAATTTTTATAATGATGACTTAAAGGATTATAAGAAATTTAAAGATATTCTATTAGAATTTAAAAAGTATTATAAGCTTGATGAGTATTCTCTAAAAGACTTAGACAAATATTTATGGCAAGCAGGAAAAAAATATTATCCAAAAAAATATAAGAAAAAAAGCAGGTGATTGTTGTGATAGGTGAAGATATTTCAAAGGATCTAGTTTATTCTACTGTTAGATTAACATGTTTCAATGATAAAACAATTTCAAGAGGTACCTCATTCTTTATGACTTATGAATTTGAAAATACAAACATTACCGCATTGGTTACTAATAAACATGTTGTATGTGAAGATGAAGGAAAAACGGTTGTATATAAGAATGCTAAATTTGTAATTTCATGCATAGAAAACGGGAAAATAAAAGACGACAAAAAAGTAGAATTTATTATAGACGACTTAGACAAACGTATAGTATTTCACGATAATCCAAACGTTGATTTATGCTTTATTTTTGTAAATGACAAGATAAATGAGAGTATCAAATTGGGAAATAATATATATTATAAGTCATTAAATACAAATCTAATCATTAATGATGAGTACTCCAAGACACTAAAACCAATAGAAGATGTTATTATGATCGGATATCCTATTGGATTAATAGATGAATACAATAACAAACCAATTGTTAGAAAAGGAATAACAGCCACATCATACTCGTTAGATTATAATGGAAAAAAAGAATTTTTAATTGATGTTGCCTGCTATCAAGGATCAAGTGGCTCTCCTGTTTTTATAAGGCAAGATGGTCTTGGAAAGGAACAAACAGCAAACGGATTAACAATTGGTTTGACTACAAACTATTCTTTTTTGGGTGTATTGTATGCTGGTCCATATAATGTGGTCGAGGGTGAAATAGGAATTTCAGAAATACCATGTAAAATGGTGCCGATATCAAAGACTAAAGTGATGATTAATTTAGGCTGTGTGATTAAACCATGCAGAATAATGGAATTATTTGAGAAGGTAAGAAATGATCAACAAAAATAGAATTACAATAAATATAATCTCAATTGTTTTGTTTGCAATATTCGCATTTTCGTTAACTTCTTGTGGTAAATCAAATAGCACACCTACTCAAACTACTGATGAGCCTAGTACAACAATTACTACTCCATCAGATGATAATTCAACAACTAAGGAAGATGAAACTGATAGTATGAAATTAACATTAAAAATAGATGGTATAGAAGTAGATGTAATATGGGCTGATAACGATTCGGTAAGAGCTTTGAAGAATCTTGCTAAAGATGGATTAACTATAAATATGAGTAAGTATGGTGGATTTGAGCAGGTAGGATCAATTGGCTCTACATTGCCATCATCTGATACTAGAATAACTACTAATCCAGGAGATATAGTCCTATATTCATCTAACCAGATAGTAATATTTTATGATTCTAATACTTGGGCTTACACAAAATTAGGACACATCAATTTATCTAAAAGTGAATTAACTGATTTACTTGGTGATGAAGATGTCGTGATTACACTAAGTTTAGAATAAAGAATGAAAGGAGGTCTTAAAATGAAAAATCATTATGTTTCACAATTCATTATTAGGCGTTTTTCTAACGCAATAAATGTATTTGATGTGCATACTGGTAAAATAGATGAAAGTAAAAGACCTCACAAAGTTTTTTATAAAGATGACATTTATGATGAAGAGATTGAGAAGTTAGTAAATTTTAATATTGAAAGTCGAGTTTCAAACATTCTTAACAATAAGATATTGGTTGATGGAGATATCGTTCTTACAAGAACAGAGTTAGAAACTTTGAAACGATATATGTTAATCTGCAGTGTTAGAACACAATCCGAAGATCAATTTTGCAGCATTTTAAAGAGCTTTGAACATAACGCTGAACATTATATTAATTTGTATCGAGATTATTCCTTTTTGAAAAAGACAAAGGATTTAAATCTCTCTAATAGTGAACTGTATTTAAGAACTTTAAAAGTTTTCGCTAAAACCAACAATATAAGAGATATTGCATTAAACCCTCTAGCTACAAGAGAAATGTTGGCTTGGGCTATGCCATTTCTAGAATCGTATATTGCATTCTGGGATACTCCAAAAGATAAAGAATATATTTTAACTGATTGTGGAATGTGCAGTGAATATGAAGGATTCCATATGATTACTGGTGGCATTGATATTTCTAAAATGTCTTATATTTTGAAGCAAATAAAGAGTGGTAAATATCAATATGGTGGATTGATGGCTAGCTGTAGCGTAATGTTTGAAAACTATAACATCTATAATTTAAGCTCAACAAGATGTATGGTTGCAATTAATCCATTCTTTAGATTATATCATAGTGCTCAAGTAGCAATCCTAGATAAAAATAATAATGGCGAACGTTTTATATTAGATAAGCCTGATATATGGCCTGCAATTATTCAAAATAAAGAATTATTTGATGTACCTGCAAATAAGTATTCACATAGTTTAGAGCCATTATCACCATACGCTCCAGACGATGAGTTTATATATAAACCTAAAGTCTTAACTGAAGAAGATTTGGTATATATAAATACTTTAATGCTATTTCAAACCAAAGATATTATTGGATTTAATGATGCAACTAAGATAATTGATTCGATTTATTATTTCGTATGGTATAGTGCTAATTTCAATTCAGTAAAGTATAGTCGACAGCCATTAAATGAAGTTATGAATAATTTAGTTGATAATGTTGTCAATTCACCTTTTAGAGATTTATGTAATTATTGCGATTCTAAAGGTGGAGTTAATAAAACTGAATTCATATTCTTGTTTGAAAAGTTATTGAGTTACATTTATAAAGATTTTAATGAGAATCCTTATATTTGCGAATATTATCTGAATACACCTGAAGAAACAGCAAATTGTAAGACTCTTGATTTCTTAGGTGAGGGTAAAAAGAAGCTTGATACATTTAAACAAATTCTAGAAAGAATCAAGGAGGAGCGAAAGAATGCAAAATAAATTATTTAATGAATCACTTACAACAAGATTTAATACTCTTGAAAGAAATATTAAGTCAAAGAGTAATTCTTTTTATGATTCCTATCTTGATCTATTAGAAGCTACGATTAAGTATTTTTTAGATGAAAACGACATAACATATGATGAGTCTAGAACGTGTGGCTATCTTGTTAAAGAAGAATCAATTAAGAATTTCTTAATGAATGTACTTAAGTTAGATGATTATACATATAACAAACTTCCTGATTATATTAAGAAATGTAATGACCATAAACATAAGAAAGAAAAAACACTAGGAATCGATAGTGTCATCAACTATTTAAAAGTTTATTACGATTTGATTAACTATTATATTGTCTTTATAAAAGGCATAAAGATTGAATATGATGCAGAGTACTTTACATCAATATTTGGTGAAACTGAAAGATTAAATAATGAATATAGAGAAGAAGTTCTAAGATTAAAAGAAGAATTAAAGGAATCTTACGATAATAATAAATTATCAGAACAGGATTTAGAACAATATAAGTCGCTATTATCTATCAAAGATATTGAACTTTTAAATCTTGATGAACAAAACCAAAAGCTACAAGCTCAAATAAGTATTTTAAAAGATATCAAGCTAAATTCTATGGAAGAGAAACTAAATAAAACAATTGATATGCTTAACAACATGCAGGATTATTTAGTTGAAAATAGAATTATTGCTAGAAGAACATCAAAATTAATTGATGGTAGAGACATTACAGATGAAGAACTTGCGGCTGAAAGATTAAAGTTGGAGGCGATTAAGAATGGAAAATAAGCCTCAAAATGTATTTGATAGATTAGATTCCATTGAAACTTCACAATCAGCTACACAAGCTCAAAATGAACAAATTCTTGATTTGCTAAATAAGCTTAGTAGTCAATCTGTTAAACAGAATGTTGAAGTTAGACCACAACATCAGGTATCAAATCAAGAGCTCTTAAGAGAATTTGTAAAAAAATCAAAAAAAGAGCATGTTTGGTTTGGCCCAATCAATGAATTTAATAAATCCAAAGCTATTGTAAATGCCTTATGCGTTGCTTTAATAATAGTTGGAGTATTATCAACAATTTTTACAAGTATTGCATTTAAGAAGTATTCTACATTTACTTTATTTGAGAATATTTGGTTAATCTTTGCATGCATTATGTTCTCACATTCAGTAAATGCTAGAAAGAAGATGTTGGATTCTGATTTAAGAGATCATTCAAATACTATCTTTGTACAAGATGCCGATGGTACATGGAGAGATACTAATAAAGAGAAGAAGAGATTTAGATGGTTTAGAAGAATCTCATATGTAGCAGTTATATGTAATATAATTGTTATTTGGGTTCAGTCTAAAGGATCTATAGCTATTACAGCTACAATATTTGAACTTGCATTTGCTGGAATAACTGTAGGATTATTTTTTGCCTATATTAATTTATTCTGCATGTACGGCAACTTCATTTTATTTACTGGAAGAAATGCTTCTAATACTGAAACAATAACCCTTATATTTGATGTAATTGGGAAAAAGTTAGCTCCTTATGAAGAATATAAGGAAAAGATGAAAGATTATATATAAACATATTTCATAATTGTGTTACAAGAACAGGGCTGAATTCGTGGAAATTCGGCTCTTTTTTTGGTATAATATAAGCGTGTCAGAAGAATACTCTGGAGCATTGGTACAAACATACCTTCGCAAAGGAGGTATTGCATATGACACAAGTAGATGAAAGACTAGCTAAGGTTGGTCAAAATCTTAAAAAATTTATTTCTGAATCTAAGTATAAAACACAAGTTTCTTTCGCTTTGGATGGCATGGGTCAAGACCCTTCAGTAATCCGTAGATGGATTAAACATGGTGTTAATAGTTTATCTACTATTATGTATATTGCTGAGGTTTTAGAAATAGATTTTATGGAGCTTCTTAAATAGGAGGCTCCTTTTTTTGCGCCAAAATTTGGGCTTTAAGCCTTGATATATATATATATATATTACAATTAAATAAAGGCGTTTTAAGCGTAATTATAGTGCAAATGGTGTCCTATGACGGACTCCAATTTCAGCATAAAATTTAGTTGTAAAAGTTAATATTTTTGTGAACTCGAGTAGGAAAAAGAGGTAGTGCAAATAGCGTCCTATCGAGAAGAATTATTACTTGATAAACTATAAGTGAAATTGGAGGAAAAGAGCAATGATGGAAACTAAAAACTATTATGAAGTAATCGCTAAATGTGGACACGTAGGTAAGAAACATTATGTACCTGTGAAATTTGCAGTAATCGCAGAAGATGGTAAAGAAGCTGCTAAAATGGTTAGAGATTTTCCAAGAGTAAAACATGACCATAAGGACGCGATATTAAATGTTAGTAAGATTGATTATGAGAGATTTCAAGAGATAGTTGAAATGAATCGTAACGATCCATATTTAAAATGTCATTCAAGACAAGAACAAAAATTAATCGATAATCTTGAAGAAAGATTAGAAGAGGATTTACATAATCAAAAGGTAAAATATGACAAGCAAGCAAGACTTGATAGAGTAGCTTATAAGATAAAGAAAACTAAAATATTAGAAAAGTTCTCTTGGGAGGATTCAGATTATGTTTATGCGTATTAATTCAATAAGATATAACAATTCCGTAGTTGATGGTCCTGGCATTAGAACTGTTCTCTTTATGCAAGGTTGTGACCTTCATTGTAAAGGATGCCAAAATAGATCAACATGGGATATTGAAAAAGGTAAAAAAGTAGATATTGATGAATTAGTAAATGAATTAAATAAGAAAGTATTTAATAAGAAAATCACAATATCTGGTGGTGAACCTTTAATGCAAAAAGAGGCACTAATAGAACTTGTTACTAAGTTAAATGATTTGGGATTTGATATTGCTTTATATACAGGTCATCAAAAAGAAGATGTTCCAAGTATTTTATTAGATAAAGTTAAATATCTTAAGACTGGTAATTTTATACAAGAATTAAAGACTACTGTTAAACCTTTTGTGGGATCAGAAAATCAAGTATTCGAGGAGGTCAAATAAGGATGAAACAATTAAATAATGATAATGCTGCAAATAGAACTAGTTATGTAGGTTATGTATATAACGTTGGTGAAAAAGCTTATAAAAATAAAGTGTTAGATTCGTTGCCAATTGAATGGGCAAAGCTTCATAGAAGTGGAGCGATTCATATCCATGATTTAGATGCATATGATTTAACTTATAACTGCTTGACTTTTGATATTATTAATAAGTTTCCATATGCTGAATTTGAAGGATTTAGTGAACAAGGAAAGATAATCCACCTTTTTGAATTCATCAAAGATCTTTTTACTAAACTAGGTAATGAACAATCTGGTGGTATGGCATTTGCTAATTTCGATAATGAAATCGATGAAATTTTGAAAAAATTAAATATTGACTATCTAAAATATAAAGATTTAATTAGTGATTCAATTGCTGAATTAATATTATGGTGCAACGGGAATCATTCAAGAATGGGCCAAACATCATATTATGTCACTTTAAATATTGGTCTTGCTAGAACTGAATGTGCTAGATTTATCGCTCACGAAGTAATAGATAGATTCCTAAAATTAGGTGATATGGTATTTAAGCCAAATATCGTGTTTAAAGTCGTAGATGGAATTAATAATAAACCTAATGATCCTAATTATGATCTATTAAAATTAGCTTTATCTTGTACAGCTAAAAAAATGATACCTACATATCTTCTTTGTGATTGTAAAGGTGATAAAGATACTGATCCAAATAAATTATCTATTATGGGATGTAGAACTAGAGTAGTATCTGATTTATATGGTGAAGCAGGAGCTATGGGTAGAGGAAATATTACTAATATTTCTATTAACTTACCTAGACTAGCACTTGAAATTGATAAGAATCATAAAGAATTAGATAAAGAAGCTAAGTTTGATTTATTACAAGCTAAATGGGATGAAGTAGCCAAAGTAGTTAAAGATATTCTTTTAGATAGATATCATAAAGTATGTAAAAGAACAGCTGATGATTTTCCTACAAATAGTAGTTATCACTTATGGTGTAAAGACTTCAAAGGTGATTTAGAAGAAGTATTCAAGCATGGTACATTATCTCTTGGATTCATAGGTTTAAGTGAAGCTATAGAAGTTATAACAGGTGCTAAATATTATTCTGATATGGATAATTACATTATGACTTTAGGCTTTGTTAAGCATATGAGAGATTATTGTGATTTCTTAAAAAATGAATATAAACTTAATTTCTCATTACTTGCAACTTCAGGAGAATTAATTAGTGGTAGATTCATTGATTTCGATAAAGATTTATATAAGCCTGATGTAGATATTTTCTCTAAAGGTTATTATACTAATTCATTCCATATTGATGTTGATTCTAGACTACCTGGATATAAGAAGATTCAACTTGAAGGATTATTCCATGAAATTTGTAATGGTGGATGTATTACATATATTGAACTAGGTGAAGCTCCACTAGGAAACGAAGAATCTCTAGAGGAATATATCAATATTGCAGTTGAAGCTGGAGTTCATTATCTAGGATTTAATTTTCCTAAAGATGTATGTAATGATTGTGGAACCACAGGCGTATTTGATTATTGTCCTAAATGTAAATCACATAACATTACAAGAATCAGAAGAGTATCTGGATATCTTGAAATTCTAGATGGATTTACTAAAGGAAAGAAAGCTGAAGAAAAGAATAGGAAGAAAAACTAAGATGATATATTACATTTCAGATACACATTTTAGAGATCAAGCCATTTTTGATAAGTGTAAGAGACCATTTAGATCATTAGATGAAATGGAATCGACAATTATCAGCAAATGGAATAATAAAGTAAATGATGAAGACATTGTTTATGTGCTTGGCGATGTAACTAAAGATGATGACGTTTCAGCAATTCAAATCTTTAATAAGTTAAAAGGCCATAAACATCTAATAGTTGGTAATCATGACCATTTAATCTTAGAAGAGATTAGAAAATCAAAAATATTTGAATCAGTTAAATTCATCGATTTAATTATAGATAAAGATAGAAAAGTTTGTATTTGTCACTATCCATTAATGGATTGGATGGAATTTAATAGAGAAGGCATCTTAGTTTATGGACATATTCATAATAAGACACCTAAGAATGGATACGCCTATAAAATGATGAAAGATTATTATGCAAATCTACCTGCATATAATTGTGGAGTAGATGTATGTGAATTTGAACCAAGAACACTAGATGAACTTGTTCATCTAAAGGAGGAAAATAAGGATGAACCATATATCAATTGAGGGTATGGATGGAGTTGGCAAATCAACTACATGTAAATTATTAGCTGAAAGATTAGGATATATATTTGTAGAAAAGCCATTACACTTTCTTCTTGATGATAGTGATGATGAAATAAAGCAATATCAAAAAGTAGCTAAAAGAGTAAATGCTAATCCTAATCGAAATTTTACAGCATGGTATTATGGATTAAATAATATCTATCTTTATGAAAAATTCAAAGATCAGAATATAGTTACTGATAGGCATATTGTTTCTAATTATTGCTGGAGTGGTACTGATTATAATAAAGATATTTATAATTTGATTTTAAAGAAAATAGGAAAACCTAAATTAACAGTAATCTTATATGCTACACCAGAATCAATACTTGCTCGCTTGAAGAAAAGAGATATTAACGATTCTGATATTGCTAAAGTATCTAAAAGTGAAAAAGCATACGAGAGAATGATATATTTTTGTGAAACCAAAAAACTTGAATATATTGTTATAGATACCTCAAATAAGACTCCAGAAGAAACAGTAGATTTAATAATGAAGAGAATCGAGGAATTGAAATAGGATGAATGTAGATAATTTAAGACTTGCAAAAGATATGAAATATGAAGCTTTGTATTGGGCTTTGGGGTTTGAAGAGTTAGAAAAGAATACTTTTTCAAAAAAATATAATAACTTAATAGTAAAAATTAATTCAGAGCTTGGATTAGTTGATTTTAATAATAAATTATCTATTGTAAATGGTGATAGCTTTAAATTAGATACACATAAATCATTCGTTATTCTAGAGTGCATAGATAAATTGTTGTCTATGGGTTATTCAATATCCGAAATTATCTTAGATTTAGATAATGAATATGATATATATTGCAAAGATTTATATATTAGATGCTTTGAATGGAATCATGAAGAAAATGATAACGTAGAATTTAAAGTAGATGCTTTTAAATCTATTACGTATTCATCAAGATTAATTAGTGGTGTTATTGAAAGAAGAACACTTGTTAAAACTTTTGAAGGAAAAACATATAATCTTGGAATATTTGAAAACGAGACAAAAAAAGATAAATATATCTTAGATAATTCTAATTCAATTGACTCAAAAGACTTTATTATTAAATCAGGAGTAGTAACTAAGTACCTAGGTAGTAGCGATGTTGTTAATGTTCCTGATGGAGCAAGAGAGTTATCTCCATGTTTATTTTGGGATAATAAAATTATAAAAGAAGTAAGACTTCCTGATTCACTTATTAATATAAGTGGAGATACCTTTTATAACTGTTCTAATTTAGAAAAAGTAAATATTCCAGCTAATTGCAAGTTCATGGGGAATAACCCTTTTGCAGGATGCCCTAAAATCAAAGTTACGAATGAATCATCATATTTTAATTTAGTAGATGGCGTTTTATATAGCAAGGATTTTACTAGACTTATTTATTATCCTATTTCAAATACTAATGAAAAATACACCATCGATTCTAGATGTAAGATATTAGGAAAACATTCATTTTATCTTTGTAATAATTTAAAAGAAGTTGAAATTCCTAAATCAGTGATAAAACTAGAAAACAATCCATTTTCTGGATGTAATCAAATTACATTAAATAATAAGTCACCATATTATCATGTGGAGGACTCAGTTATTTATGATAGAGATTATTCATCAGTAATTGGATGTTTAAATTCTATTGATACTGATTGCCTAGTTTTAAAAGATGTTAAAAGGATATGTAGAAACTCTTTTTGGAATTGTAAGGGTATTAGAAAAATCGTATTTCCTAAGACATTAGAAGATATTGGCTATAATCCATTTGTTAGCTGTTCTAACATTGAATTTGAATCAAACAGTGATAAATATATAGTCTATAACAATGCGTTATTTACAGCTGATAAATCAAAGTTAGTGTGCTATCCTGCAAAATATGCTATTGGTGAAGTTTATCTTCCTGATGAAACAATAACATTAGAACGTGGTGCATTTTCAGGTTGTGATAAATTAACTGATATCCATCTGCATAATGTTTCTATAATATCTAAAACTTGTTTTACAAATTGTAATTCATTAACTAGTGTATATTGCTCTGATTTAGTTACTTATATTGGAGAATGGGCATTTGCACATTGTGCTAATTTAAAAAAATTATCAGTTTATAAAAATTGTTTTATAGATAATAACGCTACATTGAATAGTCCAGTTAAGATTATCAAAAGAGAAGAATTATCTAATTACATTATAGAATCAGATAATTTATATACTTTAAAATCAATGACAAAATCATATAAGGTAAAAGTTAAATCGATCTTAATTGATCCACCATATAATTCACATATTGATTATATTGGTTATCAAGATGCATTTGATGGTTCCTATAATAACTTTATGCTTTCTAGAATAAAATTAGCATTTGAATTATTATCAAATGATGGATTCTTAGTAATTAATATTGATGAAGGTGAAGTAGAGAATTTAGCTAAGTTATGTAAGGGCCTATTTTATAAAATTAAAGTCTGTAAATGGGAAAAACTTCATCCATATTTTGATAATAATAGAAATGTCAATCCTAATAAGAAGGTTGTAAAATACGAATACATTATTATTTGCTTTAAATCTAAAGAATCTAAGTTAAATTTTTTGAAGCAACCATACTTGGAAGGAGACGTTCTAAAAGAAAAAGAAGCTAAGGTTCCTAATATATTTAGATTCTTTGGAACTAATTCATCTGCAAAAGACGAAATTGCAGCTATATTTGGAGATAGAACTTATTTTCAAACACCTAAACCTTTAAAGTTGTTAAAAGAACTTGTAAGAGCAACAACCAATAAAGATTCTATTGTTTTAGATTTCTTTGCTGGCTCAGGCACAACAGGCCATGCAGTTATAGATTTAAATAAAGAAGATGGCGGAAATAGGAAATATATTCTTATTTCTAACAGCGAATCTAATATCTGCAAAGATGTTACTTTAAAAAGAATTAAGATGTGTGATGATAAAGCTATATTTATAGATTAATAATTTTAGATTAAATATTATAAAATACCACCAAGAAATCTTACCAAAAGTATCGAAATTTTAGTCAAAATATGATATACTTTTGGTATCTTTGGAAGGTGGTGTTTTTAGTGAATAAAGAACTATTACTTGAAATCATAAATAATAATGACGAAAGAGAATGGGTAGAATTTAAAACTAATTATCCATCAGAAAAACACGCCCAAGATATTGGCGAATATATATCAGCATTATCTAATTCAGCAACGCTTCATAAACAAAATTATGCTTATTTAATTTGGGGCGTTGAAAATAATACAAGAAAGATAATAGGAACTGATTTTAAATATGATTTAGATATTAATGGTTCAGAAGTATTTAAGCATTATCTAACTAGAAATCTTGAACCACGTATAGCTTTTAAATTTGAAGATGTATATTTTGATGATAAAAGACTAGTGGCTTTAACAATACCAGCTGCTAAAGAAGTTATAACGGAATTTAACCATGAAAGATTTATAAGAATTGGTTCTAGTAAAGAAAAACTAAAGAAGTTTCCAAAATATGAAGCTGAATTATGGGGCGAATTAAATGAAAGCAAATCATTGAAAAACATTAAATCCCCTGTCCAACATCTAACCTTTAGTTTATTTGAGATATATATGAAAGATTTTAATATTTCATATAATCCAGATAATTTCTTTGAAAACAATAAAATGCTAACTGATGATGGCAATTTCAATTATATTGCGTACATGTTTTCAGACCAATTTGATGTCTCATTTAAAATTAGCAAGTTTTCCGGTAACAACAAAATATCTGAATTTTTATCTAGGAAAGAGTTTGGTGGTGGATGCGTTTTAAGAATTATAGATAAAGTTGTTGATTATATGGAAGGAACAATAAATGTCGTTAGATCATATTTTGATCCAGGTAAAGCATCAAGAAGAGACGAATTTTTGTTTAATATTGATGCTGTAAGAGAAGCATATATTAATTCTATAATTCATAATGATTGGACTACAAAAACAGGGCCATCAATATTTTTGTTTAGTGACCATCTTGAAATTTTTTCTTACGGTAGCCCATTAAAGGTGCAAATAAAATCTGATTTCTTAAGAGGCAAATCAAGGCCTATTAATCCTGATTTAGCAAATATATTTATGAAATTTGATAAATATGAAGCAAGTGGTAAAGGCGTATCTACAATTTTAAAAGCATATAATGCTGATGTCTTCGAATTTGGTGAAAACAATGACAATTTTACGGTTTCATTACCATATAATAAAATGGCAATGGATGATAGTAGCACTACCCCAATAACTACCCCAATAACTACCCCAATTGGTGAAGAGGATATTAAGGAAAAAATAGTAGAATTATTGAGAACAAATAATACTATTTCAGCAACGGAGATTGCTAATATTATAGGGAATATTACTAGAGATGGTGTAAGGTATCATCTAAATAGATTAAAAATCGAAGGAAGAATTGAACATCACGGCACTTCCAAAACTGGGTATTGGGAAGTAAAAAAATAATACAATGTAAGCATCTATCAGTAATATGGTAGGTGCTTTTATTATGTATGTCACGTTTGTCACGCCAGTCACGTGTCACTAAGTGTATATACCAATAAATAATGGTTAGAGGGTGCGCTTTCGTCTATAGAGGGTGCATTGTATTAACAATACTTACCTTACACATATAAGAAGCATAGGTTTGATACAATGATATCAAGCCTTTTTTCTTTGCTGGAATAGGTGTGAACTCGGAAATCCAACGGTTTCTGGGTTCTTTTTCCATTTCAGAGAAGATTAAAGTACTCCCTTTGTCAAGTACAAATTAAA
>ULPG01025141.1_pt1 | contig 32146 bp, 29 predicted proteins | sample 1953321 | NCBI WGS metagenome assembly ULPG01 (sample SAMEA4835624, study PRJEB28245) | human gut metagenome | biome: gut microbiome; material: fecal sample | place: Denmark | collected 2008 | reverse complement strand
TTTTTGTGTCTACATTTATTTTACCATTTCATATGATAGTAATATGCTATATTTCAAAATTATATTACCTAAAAAGTAAGGATTACATTGTTTGACAAAACCCCCACCCACTTCAAAGTGGATAGGGGTTTTTATCAGTAGAATTTTTGACAGAGCCCAAAGAAAAAAGGTCTGACACTTTTCGTATCAAACCATTGCTTTTCTTATGTATAAGGACAAGTATAGTAATACAAATGAAACACCTCTTAAATTTTGAAACACCCTTTCGTGGTAAAGAAAAAGACTCCATTTATCTGGGTTGGAGCCAAACCTGATTAATTGCCTTAATCTTGCGTACAGTTATCTATTACCGCCCATAGGTACTTGAATGCGGAACAACACGATACTTAGTACTATCTTCGGAGCATTTGCAACTGCTCAAATATATTATACTGATTTCACTCCAAAATTTGAATAAGTTGGAAGTAAAAATCAGTTAAACGATATGTTTATAAATACAATATGTTTGTCTCTATAAAAACAAGGGTTTAGTGCTGACAAGTGCCTAAAATATGTTTCCTAAGACATCTCGTTTTTTCGTTACAACCCTTAGTTGAAACTACTTAAATGCTGACAAATTATAACTTTTCTTCTTTAAAGTACCTAATCCAATCGTTAACTATGCTCCAAAAGGCATCTCCAAATTGATGTGGAACGTATAGATGTTGGATTAGTTTTTCATCATATTTATACTTCATAACTGCCAAAGAAAAAGCATATGCATCTATCTCTATATCTTGTTTAAAGTAACCATCATTCTCATTGCCATTTTCATCCAATGCTTTAATATAGTTTTCTTTATTATCTTCGAATATCCATTGCTCTACCAATTTAGAATCAAATGGCACTTCTCTTCCATTCTGATAATCATCAATAATTAGATGTTGGAATATATGTCTAATTTCGTGAAGCAAAAAGTATTCAACAGTATACAAGTCTTTATTCATATAATGACTCATTACTGAAAATAAATTAATATGAATAACATTATCCTTTCCAACTGCTGCTATTACTGCACTTTCTTCACCATAGTTAAAGGCCCACTTTATGGTTTCTTTGAACATGAAGAATTTAGCATCTTTTTCAATTAAATCTTTAATTATAGGCGCATATGCTGTTGATAATAATTGCAATTCATTCTTTTCCATCAATGTTCCTCCAATCAAAACAAAGAATCCATATAATAGAATTCAGTATTATCTGATATCTCTACCCAAGTATGCTTCTCAGCATAAACTTTAATTAGTTTAGCTAGTCTTTGTGGATTCTTGAAGTCATAAGCATAGTACTTCTTATTCTCATCATCAACTTGAAATATAAGATTTTTGAATCTACCAGTTTGATGCCAAGAGCAATATTCTTCGGCGCTTATTTCTCCACATCCAACAAGTTCAATAGTTCCATATATTTTCATTGATCTAGAATCTAATAATGCAATCTTACCTCTTTTATTAGTTGGATAACTTCTTGCATCAAAGGTTTTAGAACCATCTAGGATTTCATTTAGATAATCCTTAATCATTGTAAGTCCAAACATATTAATATTACCCCTCTAAAAACAAGAGCATTCTACTGCTAACACATTGAATAAATATTTAGTATTTTCAATCAAAGCATCAATATCAATCAAGTACTTTTCCTTTAGTAATTTTAAATTTTTATCCAATCCATATCGCATAACAATTTCATTGCTATCCATTACATTAATTTCACAAATAAAATCGTTTAATTTATTTAGTCCATTCCCAGATTTCTTGCTAATTATTTTTTTCCATAAATCAATTATTATATGATTGTTAGGCTTTTCTTTGCTCACAACATAAACACATTGCTTTAGTTTCAATTCTATTGCGTGCCTACAACAAAAAATGCAAGGAATTACATAATGAGAAGCAACTAGATTTGGTCCATATCTATCATCCATAACACTCTTTTGTAAGCAAATTGCAGACTGAAGATAATCATATGCAAGGTGGGATAATATATCAGCACCTATTGCATCTTCATTATTCTTAAGTAAGGTTTTAAAATCATCGCTAGATTCAGATAATTCTCTAATGAAACCTAAATAAGAAATGTCTTTAAATCCGTCTAACTTTATAGGTCTTAGCTCATATTCTTCTGGAATTTCCTCAAATGGTATAGCTACACTCATAATTGGTTTTCCATTTTCATTATAAAATGTTCGCATACCTTAACCTACTTTCTTATACTTTTGCAATAATCAATTCTTATCTTCTCAAGTATATCTGAGGCAACTTGAACTCTATTATGATCTTTTTCTAACTTATCGCATTGTTTTTTATATTCTCTAGAAAGGTCAAAGTCCTTTATATATATAAATTCAGTAAATACACTATGAGCCCAATGATTTCTATTGTCACAAATTTGAGTTAAGAAATTATAATCATTAGAGCTGATTAATGGCTTATTATCTGAATTATCTAACTCTTCAAGTTTTCTTATCATTTGTCCTAATGTTTTATTCTCTATTTCATCAAAATGCTTACTAACATCTCCAACTTTCATATAAGCATAGATATACTTGATATCATGTTCAATTGCTTGGTAGTTAAGCATTGTTTCTGCATATTTAATTTTAAATGTAGCAAAATCCATAACTACTCAACCTCGATTCCATTCTCTTTGCATAGTTCAAAGAGTTTTCTTTTTGCTTTGATTGTTGGTTCAGTATGACCATTCTCCCAACGATTAATCGTAGCAAAAGATACCTCAAGCAATTTAGCTAATTCTTCTTGAGATATTATTAGTTTGTCTCTTAACTTCTTAACTAATGTTGGATAATCATAGTTTGTCATATTTTGTTGACACTCCTTTTGCTTTATCAACTGGATATTTCTTTTCAGTTTTATCCATTTTAGCGTTAATTATATCTATTGGATTAACATTCAATACTTTGCACATTTGTAGACAATAATTCATTACATCAGCTAATTCTTCTTTAACATCAGCAATGTCTGCATCATCATTCCATTGATAACACTCAAGTAATTCATTTGCTTCTATTGAAATTGATTTAGCTAAATTAACTGGAGTATTGAATTGATCCCAATCTCTATCCTTATTAAATTTATCAATTCTTTGCATTAACTCGTCTAATCTTTCCATTATCTTAAAGCCTCCAATTGAGCAACTAATGTTCTGCTTGTTAACATAAAGTTCTTTTCTTTAGCGACACAATCTTTAATCATCTTTGATATTTCTTGGCAATTTGTTCTAAAGTCTTTTAACCACGCCCTATAATTATCTGATGAATAAGGAACAAATATTGGGAATGTATAAAACTTAGCCAAAGAGTTATATTCACTTATTGAATGTTTTATGTATTCAGTAGGTTGCATTGCTCTAACATTATTAGTTGGGAAAACGACTCCAGTTGCATGAGAATTGATTGATACCATATCTCTTACACATTTATCATAATCTTCTAATACACTAGATATTGCACCTTTATTTAAAACAATCTCACTCCACTTTTCTTTAAACTTAGCATCCAAAATCATAAATGGTTCTTTAAAGTTTCTATCGTTAAAGAATACATAGTCTGGATATGTAGCTTGTCTAAATACACTATCATTGTTGTAATCAATTAATTGAATTCTCCATTGTGGAGAGAAATTATACTGACTATCTCTTAAGAATGATTCTAAATACTTTTCCCATAAATCAGGAATATAGAATAATATACCTTCAACTTTTTCTAAACTAATACCATCAAAAATTGAAACACCTTCGTTTCTTAATATTCTCAAGCATATCTTTCTCAAAGCCTCATATTCCGTATAGAATGGATGAGAAATTGAATTTAAATTCTTCATTATTATTGTTTTTGTATCATATTTTGGATATCCAATTGACATAGATAAATTATCAATCAATCTCTTAAGTTCTGGATGGCTATTATCAAATAATCCATTAACCATTCCAAAATATCTCTTTTTTAAATAGTTATACGCTGTAACAATCAAATGATTTAGATAATTGTTTGTACTATTTTCACGATAAGAATATGCAATTCTTCCATTATTAAGTCCCATATTCTCTTTAATATGTCTAGATACATCTATAGTACCTTTAACTCTATCATCATTTCTTTCAAATCTATGGTATGTTCTATAAAGACCTTTTACATTAGCTTCTTCAAGTTTTGCCTTAAATAAGAAAAGCAATAAATAATCAAAAAGGTAATCTTCAGTATTTGAAGGAATAAAATCATTGTTCAGTATTGGTTTACTACCAGATAACATCGTTGATAAAAAGAATGGTTTGCCAATTGTTTTATCTGGATTTACATCAAATCTAGATTGAATTTGAAGACTGACTTCCACCTTATATTCATTGTTTTCTTCATCTTGAACAAGTTCACCTTTTATATCACTTCTATACATATTCAATGTTTTAGATACAACTCCGACTGTTCCACCAAAGAAATATTTATCATCATCTATTTCTGAAAACAATTCTCTTGATTCGCTACCAACATTATTATTTTTAGTATTAACAATTAGTGGCTCAATAGAGTTTTTAATATGATTTAAAAAGTACAACAAGATGTTATGTCTATAAGTGTTTGTTAATTCAAAATCAAAACCCTCTTCTCTTGTCTTATTCAAATCCAAATCTATATTTGAGAAATCTCTTCCATAGAATTGAATCTTACAAGACATAAGTTACCTCCAATGCATCAGCACATTTTTGAATTAAATCATTAACCGCATCTTTGTCTCTACCCCTAGTATATTCTTTAAGAATTGAAACAATATTATGGTTAAAAATATCTTGCAATGAGTTAGTGTTATTTAAATTAACACCTTTGAAATACGCATGACCGATATGATATGCATCTGACAATCCAAATTCTCTACCGTCGGTGCTAATCACATCATTCATTGCATTAATCTTATCTGCTAACTTTTTAGCATCATTTTTCTTTCCTTCTATTAATTTTGCATCGACCATTTGTAATAATGAATCTTTGCATACTTCTTTTGCTTTTATATCAATCCACTCAAATCTTCTTCTTAAAGCAAAGTCGAATGCTTCAACTGATTTATCAATATCATTCATAGTTCCAATAATATAAAGATTTAATGGAATAAAGAATCCATCTTTAAAGCAATCAAATTGCATTTTTTCTGCTTTACCATTTGAATTTATTTCATATGATTTTAGATTTTGATATTGAGTTTGGAATGAATTTTGGATTCCTCTATAAGATTCTTCTAGCCCATACATTAATTCACCAAAAACTTTTGATAAATCAGCTCTATTGATTTCATCTATTATAAAGAAATATTTTGTTTCAACTTCTTTTTCATATTTGGCATATAAACTTGCAAAATCTAAAGTTTCATTGCTATGCTTTGCTTTTATCTCATCATAATTTTCCATAACAATCTTTCTACAAAACTCTTTAAATGAGCCATCAAGTTTAACGAAAGTTGGTTTTAAATCAGTAGATGTTGATAAAATAACTGGTCTTAATCCTTCAACGAAATCAGAATAGTCATAAGATGGATGGAATTGAACAAATTCAACTAAACCTCCAAACTTATCAACACATTCGTTCGCAAATTGAGCTGCTGAGAAAGTCTTTCCAGTACCAGGCGCACCAGTTAAAACTATTTGTTTATGTTCTTCCATTGCTTCAACTATTTTTTTAGTTGTTGGATTATTATTAACACACTCTAAAACATACTGATTTTGTGTGCTATATAAATGCCATAATGCATCGTGAACTTCATATGAGATTTGAGCATTAATATTATGATAATCAATTCCAAGTTCATCTAGTGCTTTTCTCATTAACTTATAGCTATTACCCATATGTGTATCTTCACCACTAATACCAAAGACACCCTTTAAATAACTTAAAGATGCATCTTTATACATTTGAGTAAATAAGTATTTATAATCAGTATCTTTTACTTTTGACTCAAGCACCAAAATTTTATAAATAATTTGTTTTCCTTTGTAATTCAAAAATAATGGATGTCTTTCAAATTCTTTAACATCAGCTAGTGAATTACAAGATATTGCTACTTGTAAAAGTGGTAATATATTTGCTTTATAATATGCATCTGCTGTATTAAAATCAGCATCATCAACCGATTCGGTTTCACCAATCTTTTCCAAATGATAAGTCGAATTGTCATCATTCATTTTAATCATAAATCCCCAAGCTGTTCCTGGTTTTGATGAGCCAAATATTCTTGATGTCACTTCCAAGAAGTATGTTAAATATCCATTATTTCTTCCATCTCTATTTGTGTACTCATTAAGTGTTAGAGTTCCTGCTTCAATTTTTGAGCGATAATCTCTCCAAGTATTAAGAACCTCATCACAAGAAGTTTGGTTATATGTTTTGTTTTTAAATAAATTATTATAAAATTCTTTAAATCTTTCTATCATCTTCTTGCCCTCCTACTTATTGTAATTAACACCTAATGCAATAGCACAATTTTCGATAAATTCATCAACATATTCAGTATCTCTTCCTCTTGTATATTCCCTTAAGATTGATACTATATTTCTATTGAATATTTTTTCTAAACTTAACGGATCATTCACATCTACATTCTTAAAATATGCATGACCAATATGATATGCATCAGATAATCCAAATGATTTTCCTTCATTACTTATCACATCATTTAGAGCATTAATTTTGGCAACCAAATCATCGATTTGTGTTGTATTGGCATTTGTAAGCATTTCAGTCAATGAATCTTTAGCTACATCTTTTGCCATAACCTCAATCCATTCAAATCTTCTCCTTAAAGCAAAATCAAATGCTTCTACAGACTTATCAATATCATTCATTGTACCAATGATATATAGATTTGTTGGAATGAAGAAACCTTCTTTAAAGCAATCAAAAGTTAATGGTTCTCCTTTTCCATTTTGATTTATTATATGCGTAGTAAGATTCTTGTATTGTGTTTTAATTGGATGTTTAATACCACGATATGATTCTTCTAGACCATACATTAATTCGCCAAATACTTTTGATAAATCTGCTCTATTAATTTCATCTATTACAAAATAGTATTTGGTCTTAAATTTATCTTTTTCTTCCAATTCTAAATACTTCTCTTTAAATGTTTCAAAATCAATAACGTTATCTTCTTCCGATTGAATATTATCATTATGTTCGATTTTTGATACTTGTTCTTCAGTAAGAGTTATAGGACCTTGCAAACGATAAATACCAAGTTCATCCAATGTTGTTTCAGTATCCAAAGTATTCAATAATCTTAATCTAATATATCTATCTTTGTTCCAGTCCTCATCTTCATTAACCCAAAACTTTCTATCATCGATAGTTTCATCAAAAGGTATATTAACTCTTTCAACGATGCATTTATGTGTTATCTTTTTAATTGCTCCAGAAGTATATAAATAGACAATATCTCCGACATTATAATTTTTTGATTGAGTCCAATCTATAACTTGTAGTTCTTGATATGCTTCAGTTACTTTATATCTATTAGGATTGCATGATCTAATCCAATACTTTTTAATATGTTGGTTTTGATTGATTGCATTTCTTGTTATTTCTTTGTAGTTGTTTAAAATTATTTCTCGGCAAAAGGCCTTAAAAACACCATCAACTCTTACAAAAGTTGGGTCATCGTTGAATGAATTTTCTAGTATTACAGGTCTTAATCCCTCTACAAAATCAGAGTAATCATAAGATGGGTGAAATTGTACAAATCTATATTTTGATTTATCGTATGATGTTTGTGATTCCACATATTTTTTTGCTCCATATGTCTTACCAGTACCAGGCGCACCAGTTAAAACTATTTGCTTGTGATTTTTAAAAGCATCATCGATTATTTGGTTTAAACTAGTGTTATTTATAGCTTGAGTTGGTGCTGTAACCATAGTAGGTGCTTGAGGAGGAAGATTAATTAATTCCATAATTCTATCTTTATCAGCGCCATTCATTTTGCTAAAACCTTGCCTAAACAATCTACTTTCATCTAGTTTTGTAGATTCAACATATAGCTCAACAAAGTCATCAACAAAAAGGAGATTATTCCAAGTTCCTCCATCTTCAAGAGTTTGCCAATGATGAACAGCAATATCTGAATTATCCATTTTATATTTTAATGAACACTTACCTAATAGTCTTCCATTATGATAGAACACCAAAATATCTCCAACTTGTAATTGTTGAAAATTTCTTAAATCACTTGGGTCACTTGTAAGTCCCCATAGTCTATATTCAGTTCCAACATTAGTAATTATTTCATCGATTACTTCTTGCTGAACCACTCCATTTAATTCATCTTGAGTGATTTTTACATTCCTAATTGTGTCTAAAAAATGTGAATATGCCACACTATTACTACAAGGGCAAAAATAAAGTTCCATATTAAATTACCTCATTTTGTGAAAATCTAACATTATTATAACACATTTATAACATTAGGTCTATGGATATGAGAAAGCTAGAAATATTACTTTGATACACTTTTTTCTTCGAAAATGCATCAAAACGTTCCCCTCATACCACCCCTCTTTTACTTCTTACCCCATATTAGAAATATTAAAATGATACAATTGTAAGAGGTCTTTAATTAAAGAAAAAAGGTAATTCTACCAATATTTGGCAAAAATACCTAAAAATAAAGAAAAAGTGCTGATTTAAGATAAAAATCTCGTATCAACACAGTTGTTTCAATATGGCGGAAAATGGGGGATTCGAACCCCCGCAGCTGTTACACCCTAATGGTTTTCGAAACCATCCTCTTCAACCGCTTGAGTAATTTTCCATATATCTTCAACATTTTTAAGAAAGTGTTGAAGATATAGATGTTTTTGTATTAAGAATATATGTTACATAACTTGCCACAACTATTTTTATTAAATCTGGTAATATAAATGGTACTACAGCAACAGCTAAAGTAGAAGCTAAGTTATTATTACTTTCTACCATATACCAAATGCTACCAAATAAATAACAGAATATTGTTCCAACAAGCATAGCAATAGGATACATCCAAAGTTTATTCTTATTATTTTTTAATAAAAGTGAGATAGCTAGACCCATTAAAATATAACCGAAAATATATCCACCAGTATACCCTAGTAGTATGCTGAATCCGCCCCTAAAACCAGAAAATACTGGAAGGCCAACAGCTCCTATAACTATATATACAAGAATAACTAATATTGTGTTATGCCATACCAATAAAGAAGCAATTATATATATTGCAAAAGTTGCAAGCGAAATAGGTATTACACCGATTGGAAATGATACTGGTGCAAGGATGCATAAGCATGCGGCTAAAAGGCCAATTAATGTTATTTTTTTTACTTTCATGTTTCACCTCTATTGTTAGACAAAAAGCAGGTACATTAGTACCTGCTTTGTTTTTTATCCAAAAATACTTAATAATAATCCTGCAGCAACAGCACTACCGATAACACCGGCAACGTTTGGTCCCATTGCATGCATCAATAAGTAATTTGACTTATCTTCTTCAAGACCAATCTTGTGGACTACACGAGCGGCCATTGGTACAGCAGATACACCGGCAGCACCAATCATAGGGTTGATCTTACCACCAGATAATTTAGACATCAATTTACCAACTAATACACCACCAGCAGTAGCAAAACTAAATGCTATCATACCAAGTAGTAATATCTTAGCAAAGTTAATTGCTTGGTTAAGTTCAGATAACATTGCGGTTGCACCAACAGCAAGTCCTAAGAAAATAGTGATTGCATATAACAATGTTTTTGCAGCAGCATCAACTAAGTTAGGAACACACCCAGATTCTTTAATTAAGTTACCTAACATAAGCATACCAATTAAAGCAGCACAAGAAGGGATTAGAATAATTACAACTACCATTACTACGATAGGGAATAAAATCTTTTCACGTTTAGAAACTTTTCTTGTTTCAACCATCTTGATTTGACGTTCTTCTTTTGTTGTAAGTGCTTTAATAATTGGAGGTTGAATAACTGGAACAAGGGCCATGTATGAATATGCAACAACCGCAATTGATGCACATAACATTGCACCACCATCAGCGCCATTCAATAATTTATTAGATAAGAAGATAGCTGTAGGTCCATCAGCACCACTAATGATACCAATTGATGAAGCTTCTAATGCATTAAATCCAAGAAGAATAGCTCCAAGGAATGTAATGAAAATACCAAGTTGAGCAGCAGCACCTAAAAGTAAACTACTAGGTCTAGAAATTAGTGGTCCAAAGTCAGTTGTTGCACCTATTCCAAGGAAGATAAGTGGAGGGAAGATTTCCCATTCAATACCTTTGTGGAAAGAATACAATAGACCTAAAGCTTCACCATTTGATCCATCATTATATAGAGATGGAGCTAAATTTACTAATAGCATACCAATTCCAATAGGGATTAATAGATAAGGTTCAAAGCCTTTTGCAATTGCAAGGTAAATTAATACACAAGCAACGATAATCATTATTACACGTAGTAAAAAGCTTGTTAAATCGAATGAACCATCATTTAAAAATCCCATTTGTTTATAGAAATTTTCAAATAATTCGCCAATCATATTTATTACCCGATTATTGCTAATAATTTACCGTTTTCTACAGCGTCACCTTTAGATACAGTGATTGATTTAACAACACCACCATTTGGAGCAACTACTTCATTTTCAAGTTTCATAGCTTCTAAGATGAATAATACATCACCAGCATTAACTTGTTGTCCAACTTTTACTTTAACTTCAAGAATAGTTCCAGCCATTGGAGCATTTAACTTGCAACCTTCACCACTTACAACTGGTGCAGCAGCTTTTGGTTGTTCAGTTTTAGCAGGTGCTTCAATTTTAGCACTTGATTCAGAAACACTTTCTAATTCTACTTCGTAAACTTTACCATTTACTTTAACTTTATATACTTTCATAATTACACTCTCCTATTTAATTTCTTTTATTGAAACGACACGAACATTTTCGCCTGTTTCTTCATGATAGTCAATTGTAGCAACTAAGGCTGCAGCCATCATATCATCATCTTTAATATCTTCCATTGTTAATGCTTTTTCAGCTTTTGTAGCAGAAGCTTGTTGTTGAACTGGTTTTTCTTTTGGAGCAACAAACTTTAATAATGTTACAATTCCACAAAGTAATGCAAGCATTGAAAATACTATAATAATACAAACAAGTGTTACTAATGCAGCATCACCAAATGTGATAAAACGTGCATAAAGTACATTGGCTTCAGTTGAAGCATTTGTTGTAACTCTTGTACCTTGTTTTAATTCTTCAGTTGAATACCATCCGGCAAATGTTAATCCATCTTCAACCATTGCGGGGAATGAATATTTACCAGTTATATCTTTTTTGCTATTTTCAACATAAATTAATTCGTATTTACCAGCAGGAGCAATTGATCCTTCACGGTAAAGAATTGCACGTTTAGAACTTTCTTCAAGTTGATAATATCCTACAAAAGTGCATCCTTCTTTTTCAGTAGCAACAATTGGAGTATTAGCAATTAAATATACTTCTTTTGTTTCATATTGTTTCTTTTGTTTACAACCAGTAAATGTTAATGCTACAACAGCTAACATTAAAACTGTTAAAATTCTAATAAATTTTTTCATATTTTACCTACCCAATTACTACATCAAATTCTACTACTTCGTCTTCATCCTTTTTAGGATTATTACGAGCTTCTAAGAATTTTACTGCAACATTTTCAAATAATGCGCAAGATAATACATCTTCATCAGATTTTACTATATCTTTGTATTTTTCTTTCATTGCTTCAAATTCTGGAGCGATATCATCAGCAGGGCGATATGTAATTACTGGAGCATCACCAATAATCTTTTTACGAATTTCTTCGTTTACTGGAGCAGGTGCTGCACCATATTTTCCCTTTAGATAATCTTTTATTTCGGCAGGGCACATCTTATAACGTTCACCGCTAATTACGTTCATAACTGCTTGTGTACCAACCATTTGTGAAAGTGGAGTTACTAGTGGAGGATAACCAAGGTCTTTACGAACGCGAGGTATTTCGTTTAATACTTCTTCGTATTTATCCATAGCACCTTGACCTTTTAATTGGCTCATTAAGTTAGATAACATACCACCAGGTACTTGATATTTCAAGATATTTGGATTAGTAGTCAATGCTTTTGGATTTAACCCACCATTAGCAAGGAATCTGTCTTTTACAACAGTTAGTTTATCACATGCTTGTTTTAAATAATCTAAGTTTAATTCAGGATCGTATTTTGTTCCTTGTAATACATATTCTAAAGCTTCAGTACAAGGTTGGCTAGTACCACCAGAAAGAGGAGATAAAGCAGTATCTACGATATCTACACCTGCTTCAATTGCACGCATTACTGTCATTTCAGCAACACCACCTGTACAGTGAGTATGTAATTCAAGTGGAAGTTTAACACTTTCTTTAATTCTTGTTACAAGTTCGTATGCGGCATTTGGAAGTAAAACACCAGCCATATCTTTAATACAAATTGAATCAGCACCCATCTTTTCTACTTCTTTTGCTAAATTAACATAATAGTCAATTGTGTGTACTGGACTAGTTGTATAAGATAATGCGATTTGGCAATGACCACCAAATTGTTTTTTATACTTATTTGTAGCATCTACAGCACTCTTTAAATTACGTAAATCATTTAAGGCATCAAATACTCTTATAATATCTATTCCGTTTTCTAATGATTTTTCAACAAATTTTTCTACTAATTCATCAGAATAATGGCGATATCCTAAAATGTTTTGACCTCTAAATAACATTTGTAATTTAGTATTTGGACAAGCTTTACGAATAGCACGTAATCTTTCCCATGGATCTTCATTTAAGAATCTTAGGCATGCATCAAATGTTGCACCACCCCAAACTTCTAAAGCATAGTATCCAGCTTTGTCTAATAAAGTAGCTACTGGAAGAATATCTTCAGTTGTTAGACGAGTTGCAAGTAATGATTGATGTCCGTCTCTTAAACAAGTATCAACAATTTTTACACCCATTTTATTACTCCTTTTCTATTTATTTTTTGTTTGGTTTCCTTAGTTGAAAAAAAGCAAAAAGTTACAGATGTATAACTTTTTGCGTATTTACGTTTTGTGTGAATATTCGCGTATTTCATATATACATCATGCATATATCTTTAGTATTTTTTTGATACTTGAAAAAAACCAAATTTTTCATAATTATTATACCACACCTAATTTTTTAATTCAATGTAATTGCTTGCGTTTAAAAAGGTCTATGATATACTCATAGACCTTTTATAACTATTTATTTAAAGCTTGTGATACAGCAACTGCTACTGCTACTGTGGCACCAACCATTGGGTTGTTACCCATACCGATTAAGCCCATCATTTCAACGTGAGCAGGTACAGATGAACTACCAGCAAATTGTGCATCTGAATGCATTCTTCCCATTGTATCAGTGAAACCATATGAAGCAGGACCTGCAGCCATGTTATCTGGATGAAGTGTTCTACCAGTTCCACCACCTGATGCTACTGAGAAATATTTTTTACCCATTTCGATACATTCTTTCTTATATGTTCCAGCAACTGGATGTTGGAAACGAGTTGGGTTAGTTGAGTTACCAGTGATTGATACGTCAACACCTTCATAATGCATAATTGCAACACCTTCACGTACATCATCAGCACCATAGCAGTTAACTAATGCACGTTCACCGTTTGAATATTTTGTACGGCTTAATTCATGTAATTTACCAGTTTTATAATCGAATTCAGTTTCAACATAAGTGAAGCCGTTGATACGAGAAATAATTTTAGCTGCATCTTTTCCAAGACCATTTAAAATTACACGAAGTGGTTCTTTTCTTACTTTATTAGCTGTTTTAGCGATACCAATTGCACCTTCAGCTGCAGCAAATGATTCATGACCCGCTAAGAATGCAAAACATTTAGTTTCTTCTGAAAGTAACATTGCGCCAAGGTTACCATGTCCTAATCCAACTTTACGGTCATCTGCAACTGACCCTGGAATACAGAATGATTGAAGTCCTACACCAATATACTTAGCAGCATCACTAGCACTCTTTGCATTGTTCTTTAAAGCAATTGCAGCACCAACTATGTAAGCCCAGCATGCATTTTCAAAACAAATAGGTTGAATACCTTTTACTGTATTATATACATCAATACCTGCAGCATCACAAATAGCTTTAGCTTCTTCAATTGAAGCAATACCATTTTCATTTAATGCTTTATTAATTTGATCTATTCTTCTTTCGTAGTTCTCAAATAATGCCATTATTACTGCCTCCTATTCTTGACGTGGATCAATATATTTAGATCCTTCAGCAAATCTACCATATGTTCCCATAGCTTTTTTAACTGCTTCATCAGCATTTAAGCCTTTCTTTAAGAAATCAGTAAATTTACCTAAATTTAAATATTCATATCCGATAATTTGATTTTGATCATCTAATGCTAAACGAGTAATGTATCCTTCAGCAAGTTCTAGATATCTTGGTCCTTTTGCTTTTGTACTATACGCAGTACCAACTTGGCTTCTTAAGCCTTTACCTAAGTCTTCAAGACCAGCACCGATGTTTAATCCACCTTCAGAGAATGCAGATTGTGTACGACCATAAATTATTTGTAAGAATAATTCACGCATTGCAGTATTGATAGCATCACATACTAAGTCAGTATTAACTGCTTCTAATACAGTTTTACCAACGATAGCTTCACTTGCCATTGCTGCTGAGTGAGTCATACCAGAGCAACCAACAGTTTCAATTAATGCTTCTTCAATAATACCATTTTTAACATTTAATGTTAATTTACATGCGCCTTGTTGAGGTGCACACCATCCAATACCATGTGTAAACCCATTGATGTCTTTTATTTCACGTGAATATGTCCATTTGCCTTCTTGAGGAATTGGAGCACAACCATGACTTGCACCAACTTTAACACTACACATTTCTTCGACTTCTTTTGTATAGTTCATGTTCATGTTTCTTTCTCCTTTATTTGACATTTATAAGCTATATCATTATAACCGAAATATAAGTTTTTTTCAAATATTAAGTTTTTTTATTTAATTACTTTAAGTATAAATAGATATATATACCAAGCCATTGAACAATTGCACCCGCTAATACAAAGAAATGCCAAATAAAATGTGATACTTTTTTATCTATGAAAAATGGAATTATACCTAGTGTATAAATTATACCTCCTCCTAAGATGTATAAAAATAAATTGAAATCATTAACAAACATTTTAGGAACAAATATTAATGCACTCCATCCTAGAATAAAATATAAAGGGAAATGAATAAATTTTAATCTTGTTGGTCCGAATACCGCAACAAGAGTAACACCTGTTATTATTATAATCCATTGAATAATAACAAAAATAGTTCCATATATTCCACCTATATAGCACAACAATATTGGCGCAAAACTAGCACCTATTAGTAAATATATTGATGAATAATCAAACCTTCTAAATATTCTTTTAACCTTGCTGCCATACGGAAATGCATGATAAAGAGTACTCATTGTAAATTCAAAAAATAATCCTAAAAAATAAATCGTTGAAGCAATATATTCATTTACCGTATTTGAGTGAATCAACATTAAAACATAAAAGACTATTGATAGAATAGAACCAATTCCGTGTGTTACTGAATTACCTATTTCTTCTAATATTGTCCTATATGGTGGATTAACTATTTGTTTTTCTTTGCTTTCTAAATCAATTTCACTTATATACTGATTTCGTAAATTTTTTCTAATGTTTTTGTAATTATTCTTTAATTCTTTTTTTGAAAGTTTGTATTGCTTTCTATAAGCCTTTTTATTTAATCGATAAGTTTTCTTTGTCATAGTCATTCTCCTTTTTGCAATTTAATTATAGATTAGTATTATTATTTTTACAACCTCCTTTTTGTTTTTTTACTATCTAGTAAAAAAAGATAAAAGAGAGTTATTTTTTATAACTCTCCTTTAAGTAGAATTCAATTATCTTTAAACAAAAATGGTTATTTTGATAAATCCAAACTTGTTGGATCTAAAAGTCGCATAATACGACGATAATTTGCTACGAATGCCCATTTGTCAAATTCTTCACTACTCATTCCATCTTTTAATGCTTGATAGTAGTATTGTGCTGTTAATTCTAAATGTTCATTATTATTAATGTAGAATTTACCATCTTTTATATATGAGAAATTATCTAACCCTATTGCTAGTTTAATTGTAGGTTCTTCGATATCAATATCTTCTTCAAACAAATAACTAGTTTTTGTATGGAATGTTTCAGTAATATCATTACCAACTCTTTCAGATTCTTCTGTTTTTACTGATGCTATTGAAATAATAGTATCTATATTAGCTAACTTTTCATAATTTGGTTTTGAAATAGTTACATATATATTATATTCACTATTTAATTCATCTAAAGTTACTTTTTTAGAACCACTATTTCCAGGTTTTGCAGATTGTACTACATATTCAATATCGCCTTTGTCTTTGTCTAATGCATAGACTTTTTCAATAATTATTGGAACAAGGTATACTTGTTTTTCTTCATCGAATACTGCTTGTTCTTTTAATAACTTGTATCTTGCAAAATTATCTAACACTGGTATACGTGGTCCACCAAAGCTACAATAATTTACTTTTTCATATTGGTATCCGTCCATTTCTGAAAATTTATTTAAAAAGTAGTTTTTACCAAGTATATCAACAATATGTTTTTTGCAAATTGTACAAAAATAATTACCTTGTGCATTAAGCACATAATTATGTTGTAATGCTACGCCTTCTGTTGCTCCGCATCTTGAACATGTTTTTGGTGCTTGACATGTCGCTTTTTGGAATGTGTGTCCCAATGCTTCTCCCTCTGTTGCACCACACTTACTACATGTTTTTGCTTGTGTACACGTTGCTTCTTGGAATGCGTGTTCACATCCTTTTGTAGTTTCTTTCTTACAAGAAATTAAAGTCATTACCATTATAAGAATTAATATTAAGAAAATCCTTTTTTTCATCTCGTTCCCCCTTTCATTTAATATTTTTTGTAGAAATTATAATGATAATCAATGTCGAATATGTCGATACTTTTATGAGTCTTGACATTTTTGACGATTGACAATTATATTTTAACATACATTATGCTTTTTGTAAAGACATTTTGTAATTTTGGTACCATCAATAATATATTATGTATTAATATATTCAAGTTGCATTTTTGTTTGATAAAACAAAAAAATCTGTAAATGAGATACTTCTCAATTTACAGATTTTTTATATTGCATAATATTATTTTCTTTTTGCTATCATACTAGTTCCAGTCATTTCTACTGGTTTAGTTATGCCTAATAAATCTAACATTGTTGGAGCAATGTCACCTAAATTACCTGTTTTTCTTAATTCTACATTTTCATTAGTAATTAAGAATGGTACTGGATTTGTTGTATGAGCAGAGAATGGGTTATGATGTTCATCCCAAATCATATCAGCATTACCATGGTCAGCAGTTAATACCATTGTGCCACCAACTTTCATAATTGCATCATATACTCTACCAACACAAGTATCAACAGTTTCTACTGCTTTTACTGCAGCATCAAATACAGCTGTATGACCTACCATATCACAGTTAGCATAGTTTAGAATGATAGTATCATATTTTTCTGATAATATTGCGTCAACTACTTTATCAGTTACTTCATAAGCACTCATTTCTGGTTTTAAATCATAAGTAGCAACTTTAGGAGAAGGTACTAAAATACGATCTGCACCTTTTAACTCTTTATCTACACCACCATCAAAGAAATATGTAACATGAGCATATTTTTCAGTTTCTGCTATTCTTAATTGTTTTAATCCTAGATTAGAAATAACATCACCATACATATTATCTAATTCTTGTAATCCAAATGCTACTTCACCTTTTACTTTTTCAGAGTATAACATCATTTGTACAAAGCATAAGTTCTTGAATTCTACATATCTTTGTAAGCTTCCTTTTTCACCAGTTGCTTCTTTTGGATTTGTTAATGCAACACTAATTTGAATTGCTCTGTCAGGTCTAAAGTTAGCAAATATTACTGAATCATTTTCTTCAATTGTGCAGCCTTTAGTAACAATGTAAGGTTTAACAAATTCATCAGTTATACCTTCTTTATAACTTTCATCAATTCCTTCTAATAAACCTTTAACTGGCGCATCACCAAATACTAATGCATTATATGCAAGTTGGGTACGATCATAGTTACGGTCTCTATCCATTGCGTAATATCTACCACATACTACACCTAGTTCAACACCCTTTTCGCGTGCTTCACTCAATTGTGTAAGATATTGTTTTGCGGAAGTTGGCGGAACATCTCTACCATCTAAGAATGAATGAACAACTACTTTCTTTACTCCGCGTTCGATTGCTTTATTCATTAAGTATATTATGTGATTTATATGTGAATGTACACCACCATCTGACATTAATCCCATAATATGTAAAGTAGAATTATTATTTATTGCATGTTTAATTGCGTTATCAATTGCAGGCATAGTATCAAGTTTATGTTCACGACAAGCAATATTTACTCTTGTTAATGATTGGAAAACAATTCTACCTGCCCCAATATTTAAGTGACCTACTTCACTATTTCCCATTTGTCCATCAGGTAAACCTACAGCTTCACCAGATGCGCCAATTAATGTATGAGGATACTTTGCGAATAGTTTGTCTAGATTAGGCTTTTTAGCTGCTGCTATTGCATTACCATCAGTTTCTTTTCTAATTCCAAAGCCATCCATAATAACTAACATTACTAATTTTTTTTGACTCATTTTTTTTATACCTCTTCTTAACATTTATTATATTACTTTATTTTAGTTTTTTCTAGTTTTTAGACTTTTCTTTTTGATTTTCAAAATTTGCGTTAATCAATACCTTATTATACAAAGTGTATATTATTGTTGTTGAAAGTGGCCACCTTACTAGCTGTACTAATAATCTTAATGGTAGACCTGCTAATACTCTTTCAACACTTTCAAAATATGTGTATAAATATATGCTATTAATAGTTGTTTCGAGTAGGCAAGTTATCAACACAGTAATTCCAAGTGGAATAAATTTTATATTTTTTTTGAAAAATAATCCACCGCTTATCCCCCAAACTACACAAGTTAAGGTCATTATAGCTGAAAACGGATAACTTGAAAAACAAAAGCCATATATGAGATCGGCACCAAGTGCACAAATTCCCCCATAAATGGGACCTCCAACTATTCCCGCAAAAAATATTGGAATATTCCAAAGACTAATACGAAAACTATTATTACCTATTGATAGGAATGATTTTAGGACGATACCGAGTGCCATCATAATTGCTAGGAAGACTAACTTTTTGGTGTTAATTTTTAACATTTTATCGCATCCTTTCATAATCAACATATATATTATATCAAAGTTTAAAAAAGTGCTATTTAAATAGCACTTTTTATTTATTAATTCTTTTTGCTTCGATATATATACAAACATGAACATAGCGTAGTTACCATTGCAATAATTGTCGCTATGCTAGATTTTTTACAATTACTCTCTACTGTTGTATAGTTATCAGTATAACTTTCTGAACATCTATTACATCTATGAATTGTATAACCATCTTGTTGTTTAGTTGGATTAATTATAACAATATGATAATCGTGACCAAGTGCAGGAATTTCTTCATAAGTTGTGTAATCACATCTAGAACATGTTTGATATGCATAATGGCCAATATTTTCACAAGTTGCTTGAAGTGCTTCATGGTTAATAATGTCATGACCTAATGCTTCAATTTCTCTTTCATTGGTTATTGTATGGCATACTTCACATTCAATTATTTCTTTTCCTGAATCTACACATGTAGCTGGTTCAGAAATTATCCAATCTGATTCTTTATGTTGCAATTTTGCTTTTTCATTAGCTTGATAACTATTTTGACATCTTGTACAACTATAAAGTGTATAACCTTTACTTTCACATGTTGGTGAAACAACCGTTTCTGTATAATTATGCATCAATATAGGTAGTTCTTTATATGTTGTATAATCACAATTTTTACATGTGTCATATGCTTCATATCCTGTCTTTATACATTCGGCAGGTTTACCATCGTGATGAACAAGTTCATGTGGAAGTTTATCTTCAGTTTGTATTATTTGAACATCTTTACATACGCTACATTCATCATAAATTGCACCGGCTTCTTTACAAGTAGCTTTTTTGGTTTTTCTTTCATAATTATGACCATTAGCTGTACCTACTACTTCATTACAGTATCTACAAGTTTTAGGAGTTGTACATGTTGCTTCTATATAATCATGGCTACCTACCTCGCCTACTTCATCGCCACATCTAAAGCATTTAGAAGGACTTAAACAAGTAGCTGGTAAATAGTAGTGTCCCAAAGCCTCTCCTTCAGTTGCGCCACAATCTGTACATGTTTTAGGAGCTGTACATGTTGCTTCTTTGAAATTATGGAATTCATAATCATCATTATAGTAGAAGACTACTTTTTTTACAACATATAGTGCACTTTCTTGGTTATAACCACTTAGATATGTAGGACCATTGTAATTTATATTTGTTAAATCAACACTCACAACAGAATCAGTTGTCCATCCACCTCTTGCATTTATCATATTAGTATAGGCTATACTATCTTTTAAGTCTAAAGGCATTCCGTGATATCCAAATGAATAATTACTATTTTTAAAACCAATTACTGATTGAACGCCATCTTTATTAGAAATGAAGCTTTGATCAGTTGAATAATATATATCTGCTCTTTTATAATTACTAAAATCAATTTGGCCTAAATCTAAAACATAATTGTATTCTGCTCTAAAGCAAGGTTGATAAATACCAGCCTCCGGCCAAGTATCCCTTAAACCAGCTTGATTAGAATATCTTGACATTTCAACCGTATTAGTTTTATTTACCTTATCAATTGTGCCATCAACAGTTCCTTTATTAATCATTACTGTTGCAACATCACATACACCACCATTTGGTGTTTTAGCACTAATAATAATGCGATGAGTTCCTTTAGTAAGTTTTGTAGTATCAATTTGACCTTCAAAACCTATTTTAGTAGGATAACATACTTGATAATTAGTAAACTTATCATATATATCATATCTTGCGACAGTTGAAAGTGGATATTGTTCAGTTATTTTATCATCAACAATATAGAAGAAACTTTCAATTCCTCTTTCATCTAATGCAAAACCAGAAACATCTATTAAAGTATTTTCATTACTTGTTACAAAATATGAAACAGTAGCTTTACTGTTCTTATATGTACCGCCTTCTTGGTCTAATTTAACAATTGAATTTGTTGCTCTTTCTAATAAGCAATACCAGTCAACTGACATATATTGAGAATTTTTTAAAATATCTTCGCTAAGCCATGTGCCATAAGGATATGAATATCTTTTACTTGCATTAGCAGCACAGTCATATACACAATATGTATTATTTACTTCATTGTAACCAACAATTGCAATAAAATGTCCATATACGTGAGCAATAACAGTTCCACCTTTTTTTAAGTGTGCTTTTACATCTGGTCTAGTAATAGTTCCATCTCGACCAGCACTAGTTACTTTAAAACCATATTTTTTCTCATATGCTTGTAATTGATTATACAAAACCCATCTTGCGGTACCACCACCAATTGAGCCATTGTATGCATCAATCGCATAAGCGTATTTAGCAAGATTAGTTGGTTCTATAAAATTACCAGTTAAATAGTTTACCGCATTCGTTAATGACAATAGTCCACAACCACTTGTGGCAATTGAACTACCACCAATTACAAAACTACTCCATAATCCTTTTGCTTGTTGATAACACTCAGGTGTGTTAAATACAGCCTCTTCTTCACCACTAGCATATACTACCTCTTTACTTTCAATATTGCAAAATGCAAAAGAGCACATTGCTAATATTGTTATAATGAATCCGATTATTTTTTTCATAACATACCTCTATCTTTATAGGTATATTATATCATTATTCGCTATTTTTAGCAAGAGATAAATTACTATTGATACTTCATTTTGTCTTTTTGTTCAAAAATAATCTTTAAAGCACTTTTTTCTAATCTTGATACTTGTGCTTGTGAAATACCAAGTTCTTCAGCTATCTCCATTTGTGTTTTGTTATCATAGTATCTACTATATATTATGCCTTTTAAACGACTGTTTAGTTTAGCAATTCCCTCATTAATTATCATTTTGTTCAACTTTTGTTCTTCGGTTTCATAGTCATCCGCAATCTGATCTATCAAATATATTTCATCACCACCATTACTATATATAGGGCTATATATTGAAACCGGGTCCTGAATTGCTTCTAATGCTATGACAACATCAATTGTATCAACATTAAGAGCATCTGCTATTTGTTCAATAGTAGGTTCTTCTCCTTTTTCATTAAAGAATTTTTCTTTAAATTGTAGAGCTTTATATGCAGTATCCTTAACTGAACGGCTTATTCTAACTACTGAATTATCACGTAAATATCTTCTTATTTCACCAATTATCATTGGTACCGCATAGGTAGAAAATTTAACTCCATGAATAAAGTCAAAATTATCAATTGCTTTCATCAATCCCATTGCACCTACTTGAAATAAGTCATCTAAGTCTTCACCACGATTATTAAATTTTTTAATAACACTAAGTACTAGTTTTAGATTACCTTCTACTAACATATCTCTTGCGGATCTATCTCCCGCTTGACTCTTTTTAATTAAATCCATCATTTCCTCTTGAGGAATGACTTTTAATTCAAGGGTATTAACACCTGTTATTTCAACTTTATTTCGCATATTTTCACCTTCCAAAAGGAGTATGCGTTTTTTTGAAACTTTTTATGCAATTTTAAAGAAGTTGTTAAATATACTTGAATTTTTCATTTAAAATAAAGTCTATTTTTAAGCTATCTTCACTAAGTTTTCTATTTCTTGACGCATTTTATCAATGATGCGTTTTTCTAGTCGAGATATATATGATTGTGATATTCCAAGTTTATCCGCAACCTCTTTTTGGGTGAGTGGTACTTCACCATACAAACCATATCGCATAATTACAATTTCTTTTTCTCTAGGTGTTAATTTATCAATTGCATAGTATAAATTTTTAACATCTTCTTCTTCAGTCATTTTAGTAAGTGCTAAAGTTTCGTTTGAACTTATAATATCTGATAGTATCATTTCATTACCTTCTGAATCTATGCTAAGTACTTCATCTAATGAATATTCTTGTCTAGTTCTTTGGGTTTTCCGTAAATGCATTAATATTTCATTTTCTATACATCTTGATGCATATGTTGCAAGTTTAATATTTTTTTCCATTTTAAATGTTTGAATACCTTTAATTAAGCCAATAGAACCAATGCTAATTAAGTCTTCCATATTTATCTTTGTTGACTCAAATTTTTTAGCGATAAAAACAACTAGCCGTAAATTATGTTCAATTAACTCATTCCGTGCATCTATGCTACCATTTTTGACCTCTAATAGCAATTTAGCCTCATCTTCTTCAGATAGGGGCTGTGGTAAAACATTATTACTATTTATGTAATAGCATATATTTTTGCCTTTATTAACAAACAATTTATCTAAAAGTTTTTTAAGTAGTTTTATCATTTCATCACCTCTAAGTTATTTTAACAAAATAATACTACTTATTTTGTTATATTATGGGATGAATCAAAAATATTATTTGGTAGAATAGCTTGATATTCTTTGTTATCTATATTACAAAAGGCGTAATATACATTTAAACTTTTTTTATCAATTACTATTTTAGGGCCTTGATATATTGCGATCTTAGATATGTTATTAACTGTTGATATTTCGATATCAGTTACATATAAAAAAAGTTCACTGTATAAACTTTGACTTAAATAAACTATAGGTACATTTAGATAGTTTGTGTTATTACCAGTATCATACAACCCATTAATTTTTTTATTTTCTATCCTTAAAGAGTATATATTTTTAAAGTGTTTAGCATAACCTTGAATGATATATAAACAAATAACATATATCAAACTTATAATCATTAAAATAATACTTTTAATTTTAAAAACAAATAATGTACCAATAAAAGTCATTGTAAGTAAATAAAAAAGAACTATTTCAATTATCTTTATTTTTATTGATTTATTAGAAAAAGCAATTAAACCAACCAAAACTCCCATTATATATCTAATTGCATAATAGGTTTTATATGGTAAAAAATATAATAACAACATTAAAACCGAAACAATTAAAGCAAGTATCACACGATATACTTTTAGCCTATCATTAAGTAACATTGCAATTGTTCTAATAAAAGCATAATTCACAATTATGGTTGAAAGTATTAATAGATCCCAATATACAATCATCTATATCACCAATAGCTATTATATATTTTTTTATTAGAATATCTTGATGAAAAAAGTAAGATAGAAAAGAAAAAATCTCACAAAATGTGAGATTCTTTAATTAAAATGGATTCATAGGGTTAGTACTATAATCACTAACTGATGTTGGTCCTTGATTTAAAACAAGTTCAGTTTCAACTTTATTTAAGATAGCATAAAGTAAAATGTAGATTGCGGCAGAAACGGCATTAAATAAGACATTAATTACGCCTAAGGCAGTACTACTTGCACTTAAATAAGCAGATATATCCACTCCATAAGCTTCTTTTATCATTTCGGCATATTGTTGTATTGTAGTTTCCCAAGAAGCGATATCAAACATCTTTGAAATGTTATAAAGGGCATTAAGGCCTATAAATATACCAATTATTAGTGAAAATATTTTAGTTACTTTTATATATTTACCATATCTATGTTCACCAGTTTTAGCTGCATCTGCCATACCCTTTAACACTTTTATTAAGTTAACATTATAAATTGTTATGATAACTGTAGCTATTACAAAAACAACTAGCACTACTACCATAATCCAACTATATACATATAAAAATAAATCAATTTCCTGTTGATTTCCACCAGATTCAACAAGAATGGTTCTAATAATATCAGTTGCAGATAAAGCATATAGTAATGCAATGATTACTATCCCTAGCAATACCCATAATAAAATTGCGTATACTTTATAAGTTACTGCGATAGCGTTCATTGATTTTTGTAAATCATCACTACCTCTTTTTTTTGCATTAATTGCCAATCCTAAAAATACAGTGAAAAGTACTGGGAATGTTGCATCAAGTGCTAAAGATAAAATATTATTCCCGGCCATTATAGATGATAAAACTGTTAATGATGCATTACATATTAATAAAATAAATAATGCTTTAATTAATTTGTCATCCATAAATTTAACAAATCTGTTTTTCTTTTCCTCCACTGGATTTGTTTGATTTAATTCATTTTGGTTTAATTCGTTTTGATTTTGTTCCATATTATTCCCCTTTTTATCTATTGCTTGTTAGCAATTATATTATAGCATAGTGATTAATTTTTTTGCAAGGAATATTAAAAAAAATCTGTTTTTGAAACAGATTTTTATCTAAAACGATTTTGTAACCAACTTGGAACTTTTGTATTACTATTGTCCTTTGGTTCTTCTTTAGTGCTACCACCATTGACATAAGGTTTTCTTGGTTCTTGAGGATGTTGTGGTTGTGGTTGTCTTTGGCTATAACTATTATTGTAATTTGAATAACTATTGTTATTTTGACGGTATCCATAATTACTTTGTTGTGGTTGAGAATAATTGTAGTTTCTTCCTTGATCTTGAGGTTGTTGTGATTGTTCATCATCATCTGACATTCTGTTAGTTGAATCGAAACCTGTTGCGATAACAGTTACAACTACTTCACCATTTAATTCTAAGTTAAAGCCTGTTCCACAAATTATATCGATATCTGTTGATGACGCATTTCTGATTTCTGAGATAACATCTTCAACTTCTTTCATTGTAATATCAACATCACTTGTTATTTCAACGATTGCATCAGTCGCACCATTAATATCTACTTCAAGTAATGGGCTACTAATTGCAAGTCTTGCGGCCTCAATTGCACGGTTAGGTCCACTTGCTATACCTATACCCATTAGAGCAGAACCTTTTCCTTGTAGTACATTTTTTACGTCCGCAAAGTCAACGTTAATTAATCCTGGTAAAGTAATGATTTCCGAAATGCCTTGTACACCACGTCTTAAAACGTCATCTGCTTCGCTAAATGCTTGTAAGAATGGAATATCTCCGCCTACTAATAATTTATCATTAGGTACAATTACAAGTGTATCAACGTATTGACGCATTTGTTCAATTCCGGCTAATGCTTGTTGCATTCTCTTTGTTCCTTCAAAACTGAATGGTTTAGTAACAATACCTACAACAACGCAACCAGCTTCTTTAGCATATCTTGCAATTACAGGTGCTGCACCAGTTCCGGTACCTCCACCCATACCTGCAGTAATAAATACTAAATCAGTATCTTTTAATACTTCTCTTATTTCTTGTTCTGACTCTTCAGCGGCACGTCTACCAATTTCAGGATTTGCACCAGCACCAAGACCTTTTGTTAATTCACTACCGATTGGAATTCTAACATCAGCCTTTGATAGTCTTAATACCTGGCAATCTGTATTAATGGCAATATATTCAACTCCATGTACATCATTATCGATCATACGATTTACGGCATTCCCGCCACCTCCACCAACACCGATAACCTTTAAAACCGGTTTAGCAGAAAGCATATCTTGTGGTTGATTCATAGTATTCCTCCTTTTTAGTGTATTAATTATAACACGTTTTTTTTAGAATTGCAACAATTTATTTAATATTGCCAATGCGCATTACATCACGTGCAATCATTATTTCTTCATTTGTAGGTATTACTAATACCTTAATTTTTGAATCATCTGCAGAAATTAATGCATTATGACCTCTTGCGGCAAGATTTCTAGCTTCATCAATTTTGATACCAAATGCTTCTTCTAATCTATTACAAATAGCTTTTCTTGTTTCTGAAGAATTTTCACCGATACCAGCAGTAAAGATAATTGCATCTGCACCACCCATATATCCATAGTAGCTACCAATGTAATCTGCAACTTTCTTTTCTTGCATTCTTAATACCAATGCGGCTAATTCATTTGTATCTTCAACTGCTCTTAAATCTCTTGAATCACTTGATATTCCTGAAATACCAAGGTATCCTGATTTTTTATTCAAAATATTTACTACTTCTGCAGCAGTTAAGTTTTCTTTACTTGCAATAAAACTTACAACAGCAGGATCAAGTGTACCACTACGAGTTCCCATTGGTGTTCCATCAAGTGGAGTAAGGCCCATTGTTGTATCTACACATTTACCATATTTTACTGCGGCAAGGCTAACACCATTACCCATATGGCATGTAATTAATCTTAATTCTTCAATTGGTTTTCCTAAGAATTTTGCAGCTTCTTTAGAAACATATTTGTGTGATGTTCCGTGGAACCCATATTTTCTTACGCCATATTTTGTATACCATTCATAAGGCACTGCATACATATATGCTTCTGGTTCCATTGTTAAATGAAATGATGTATCAAATACACCTACGTTTGGAACACCAGGTAAAGCTTTCATAAACGCATCTACACCCATTAAATTAGCAGGATTATGTAATGGGCCTAAATCATTAACAGAAGCAACATTTTTAATTGATTCTTCAGTCATTAAAACTGAATCATTATAGAATTCACCACAATGAAGAATACGATGACCTACACCAGAGATTTCTTCTAATTTTGATACAATCTTTTTATCTACTAAAACTTTTAATAACATTTCAACTGCATCTTGGTGATTTTTAATATCTACTCTTTGCTTTTCTTCAATTGTTCCATATTTGATTTTGAACAATGGATCAGATAAACCAATTTTTTCAAATATTCCTTCCGCAATAACTTTTTCTTCAGGCATTTCAAATAATTTAAACTTAAGTGATGAACTACCTGCATTTACTGCCATTATTTTATACATAGTACGCCTCCAATTATTTTAACTTTTTTTATTATAGCACAATTGCTATTTTTTTTCAATAATTTAACTTAATCTATTAAAAGAGGTATTTTTTAATTCAACTATTAAAAAACCAAAAAAGGCTATAAAGCCCTTTTATTTTAGCATATCTTTTACAATTTGCTCTGCGATTTTTTCCATACCATCTTTGTTTGGATGAGCAGAATCAACTAAATAATTTGTAATATCAACTTTATCCAAATTAACTAATTTATAATTTGTCGCGAATTCAGTTATAACGTTATTGTATGCATTTTGGTTTTCTTTTGTATATAAATTAGATGTTGGTAAAGTACATAGTACTATTTCTGAATTTGGACATAATTGTTTTAAGTTAGTCAACATCTTTTTATATGCTGATTTAAAACTATTTACTGTGTATGGAGCATGACAATCATTAGAACCCATATAGATAATTATTACATCAGGAGTTTCACCATTTACTACAAGTTTTGAAAGTCTTTCCATACTTTGTGATGCACTAGAACCACCAGTAGAAACACAACTTCCCGAATATGAATTATTAATAAATAGCTTTCCACCTAACTTATTAATTGCTTTCATCCACCATGTTAGATTTACATCACTAACATCAGCAGTAGGGTATGGATAAAAAGTTTTATAACCTTCTGGCACATATTCTTCGTAAGTAGAAATACTATCTCCAATTATTGAGATTTTTTTACCAACGTACGGATTGCTACCTTCAACATATGTTGCATGAATTTGCGTATCTTCAGTTATATTAAATACATCTTTGTCCCATCCAACAAAAGCAAAACCATCATAAGATAGAGGTGTTGGTGGAATCACTGCGCCCCATTTTTCGGCTTTTCTTACGGCTATTACTTCATCGTTTTTGCCTAAGAAAGTAACGTTATATAAAATGTGATTGTTTGCTTCATTAACATTTGAAAATTCTATACCACTAGATGTAACATGAATAACACAGTTAATTTTGTAATTATGATTAGTTTTCAATGTTGCGGTCAAAACGCAATATCCGGCTTTTTTAGCAGAAATTGATGACCAAGTAGATACAGTTGCAATGCTACTATCGCTAGTAGACCAATCATATAAAGTTACTTGTGAATTAGCAGTTGTTGGAAAAACTGGTTGATATACATATGTTCCACTACCATTTTCAACTCGTCTTATCCCTGTAAAATTACCACTACTTTCGGGAAGAACAAATTCTTTAAAGCCACTTATTTGAACGAATTTAGCATAAACTTTGATGTTATCTTCGCAATAGCCACCAACTTCACTACAGCTAGTATTAGATATATCAGATATATACCATCCTAGAAATTCATATCCTGGTTTAGAATAACTTGGTAAAGTTACCTTTTCACCATAAGTAAATTTATTAGGTAATAAATCTACAACTTGACCATCATCATAATATGTAATAGTAGGTTCTAAAATATCATAGCTTAAAGTATATTTTACATAATAAATATTATCAATACGTTCTTTAACTTCATTCCAAACTTGATTTGTTGTTCCCTTAGGGTTGGCTGGAAATTGAGGCTTTTCAAAATATTCAAGATATTGTTCATCAACTAATTTACCATCTATGTAAAAAGTACAATCTTTATCACAAATTAATTTACTAACTACTACTGTTATATTGCTAGTTACATGATTTAAATCACCATTTGAATCAAAGTCATAATAATAGCCTTCTTCTTCACCTAAATTTGGGTATTCAACTTTTGAACCATATTTAACTTTTTCGCTAGAAATGAATCTACCATTTTCATATTCAAAAATTACTTCGAATTCTTCTCCTGAATCAAGGGTGTAAGTATAATAATATACATTATTTACTCTTTCTGTAGTTAATATCCAACTAGGATTAGCTTCGCCTTCAATAGTAGGGGCAGTAGAACTAGCCGTATATTTGATTGTTTCTTCTTTTAATAATGTTTCTCCATTATAATATCTGCATACTTTGTCACATTCTTTTTGGTATGCTGTAGCTTTAATATTTGATTGAATATTTGATAATTCAGCAAGAGTTTTATCAAACTCAAAATAATAACCTTCTATTTCTTTGGTATTAGGATAACTAATACTAGATCCCTTACTAACTTTTACTTCAATTATCTTATCACCGTTTTCATACATGAAAGTAACTTTGTAACGTTTAGCATTCTTACATCCTGTAAATAAAACTAGCAATAAAGTAAATGCAATTATATATAATCTTTTCTTCATATTTTACCTCATTTTTTTATAGTATATCATACTTTTATTATTTTTGCAACTTGAAAAATATGTAAAAGATTCACTAACTAGAATTAGAAATAAATATAGATGCTAGATACAGACACTCGCTTGCATCTTTTTTTATTATAAGAGAGTGTAACCACCTTAATCCGTAGATACACTCCCTTGTACACTAAATTTAAGAAAGCATGAAATTGTATTGCTATAATCTCATTCTTAATATTAAAAATAATGTTTTTTATTTTATTATTTCTAATAGATATTCAATATATTTTTTCAAACTATTATATCGATAATATTCATTGTTAATTATAATTTTATCGCCATTATAAGTTTTAATTATTATTTTATTTTTATTTATTATAATCTTTTTTTTATCATTCTTACTTAACAAAGTAATAACTGAACTATTAAAATACGAAATACTAATTTTTTTAACTTTTAATTTTTTTCTAATTTTTTCATTAGTCAAAAAATAATTACATTCACTAACAAATTTATCATAAATAGTTTTTTCTTTCTTAAAATCTCTAAGTTTATTTTGAAATATATTTGGAATTCTTAATGGGTTATGTTTTAGCACTATAAACAGCAGCATAGAAACAACAGAAAAAATAAATACTTCATTTTTATTAAAAAATATTAAAACTACTCCGATTATAAATAACAAATAAATTAATACAATTAATATTTTTCTTCCTACTGGTGGTGGAGCTGAAAATGGTGCCCTATAATTTGTATTCCAATAACTATTGATAGGTCCTTCTTCATATTCATATTTTGATACTTTTTTCATTCAATTCTCCTTTTTAAAATGGCAGAAGACTATATAAACCTGATACTGTACCAGCCATACCATATTCACCAACAATTTTACCCAACCATTTATTAGTGTCTTCATTTAAAAATTTTATTATTGCTTTTGCACTTGTTTCATTTTTATTCAAGCTAAATTTTAAGCCCATATTTTTCATACTATTTTTTATTTCATGACGACCTAATTTAGCTAACGAATTCCCTTTCAACTTCGATGCTAATTTTCCACCTAAAGAACCAGCAACAGTTGATAGCGCAGTAGAAATGCCGATATTTAGTAATACTTTACCAATATTTTTATCTTTCAATTCTCCACTAATCAAAGAATCAGCAATTCCTCCAGCAACTGAAAAAACTAACTGAGCACCCAAACCTCCATCAAATCCTCCAAGTAATCCAGAAACACCAGCACCAACATATTCTTTTAGAGAGTGATCAATTCCGTTTCCATCAATTAAATCACTAACAAATTCAAAAGCTAGACTTAAGCCTACAGAAATCAATAATGCAGCAATAGTAAAGTGTCCACTTGGATCAGAACACATAACAGGATTATTCATACAGTATGCATATAAATTAACTCCATTTATAGTTTTTGCATCAAGATAATCTATATCATCTATTGATATCCATCTTCTTATTTCTGGATCATAATATCTGGAGTTGCAATAATACAAGGATGCTTCTTTATCATAATAGTATCCTTTATATAAGTAACTATTTATTTCAATTAAATCTTCATCACCATCTATATTTATTACTTTACCCCAGGCATCATATTCATAGCTTACTTTTATAGTTCCATTACTATCTATTATGTTTGTTATGTTTCCTGTGATATCTCTTATGTAGAAATATTCTTTCGAGTTATAGTTAAATCCTACTAGTTCTTCATTTTCATTGTAGTGATAGTATATTTCTTTATTATTTGGTTTT
>ULPG01041190.1_pt1 | contig 33109 bp, 26 predicted proteins | sample 1953321 | NCBI WGS metagenome assembly ULPG01 (sample SAMEA4835624, study PRJEB28245) | human gut metagenome | biome: gut microbiome; material: fecal sample | place: Denmark | collected 2008 | reverse complement strand
GACCTACTGGTTCGTAGCCAGTCACTCTATCCAAAAATAAAACCACAAATTTCTTTCAGTTAAACAAAATATCATGAAAATGGCTGCTAAGACTTTGGCAGCTTTTTTGATGATATTTACACATATCATCAAGCATAGACAGGGTAGCTCCCTGAGCGGCAGGACGTTCTCCCCTGCCGCTTTTTCTGTGCTTAATACGGAGAACTTAAACATTTTCAGAAAGGGTGTTTTTAATGGAGAACACAAAAACAAAGATCGTATCCGTGGCAAATCAGAAAGGCGGCGTCGCAAAAACAACATCGGCATTTAATATTGCCGCTATTCTTGCACAGCGAGAGAAAAAAGTCCTTATGATAGACTTTGACCCTCAGAGCAGCTTGTCAGTATCGTGCATGCAGTACGAATATAACCCTGACGATATCACTATCACTGAGCTTATGTCATCTATCATCAATAAGAAAACCATTGATTTCAAGACGGCTGTTCATCACAACGAGCCAAACAACATTGACTATATTCCTGCGACTATAACACTTTCAGGAATTGAAGTTGACCTGTGCAGAACACGCTGCTGCGAAATGGTGCTGAAACGTGTCCTTAGTAATTACATCGGCTGCTATGACTATATCATCATAGATTGCCCTCCGTCACTGAGCAACTTGCTCTATAATGCGCTTTCCGCCGCAGATATGGTCTTGATACCTGTGCTTGCTCAGGAAATGGCATTGAGCGGAATACCGCTTCTTCTTGACAGCATTGACGATATCCATGAGTACGCTAACCCTGACCTTGAAATACTCGGAGTATTCGCAACATGGACAGAGAAAAACAACACAATGTCAGCTGAAGTAATTGAGTCAATAAAAGCCGCATTCAATGATAAATACCTTGGCAGCATAAGCAAGTCAAAAGCAGCTCAGGACAGCAGCCGTGAGGGTATCGCCCTTTGCAACTATAAAATCAGCAGCACAAATAAATACAAGAATATGCTCGCAGACGAGTATCGTGTAATAGCTGACAAAATAGAGTGTGTCACGGTGACACACTAAGGAGGTTTCAGTATGATAGATATAAAACGCTCCGCAAATCGTCCAAGAGCTAACTTCTCAAATAACTTTGAGGAGCTTCTCATGGATAAGCAAAAGGTGGTTTCACTGCCTATGTCAAAAATTGAGCCATTCAGCTTTAATGGTGATCCACAGCCCTTTGCTATAGATGAAAATGAGATATCTGCACTTGCCGACTCTATTTCAAAGTGTGGACTTATCACACCGATAATAGTTCGCAGCATTAGCAGCAACAGCTATCAGATACTCAGCGGTCATAAAAGATACGCCGCTTGCAAAAAGCTTATGTACCTTGACATTGACGCCGTTGTTATCGAAGTCACTGATGATAACGTTGCTTTCGATATAGTCTGCCAGGCAAACATTCAGCGAAAAGAGCCACGTCCAAGCGAGCTTTCAAAAATGTTCAATACATACTTAAGTCTGAGGAAAAACGTTTCAGCAGACCTGACAGTAAATGAGATAAGCAATATGTTCGGTATATCCAGAAAAACCATTTACCGCTATGCAAATATCTCAAATCTTGATAATGGGTTAGCAGAGCTTATAGACAGCAAATCTATTCAGATAAGATTCATTGAGCCGCTTGCAAAGCTCAGTCCTGAGCAGCAGAAAGCCATAGCAGACTATTACAATTATGACGAACGGCTCAGTTCAAAAGAGCTGACGTTGGTCATAGAGCAAATGACAGACAGTGGAAGAAGTGATATCTATGATATCATGAAAGCTATAAGAAATCTGTCTGAAAAGAAAAAAGAGCCATACAAGAACAGCTTATACAATGAGATGTATATCAAAAAGCCGTTATGTATGCAGAACATGACCGAAAGTGAGCTTGACAAGATAGTGTATGAGCTGCTTGATAAATATCTTGAAAATAATTTCAAGAGTACAAAAAAAGTCACCACAAACGAAAAATAATATGATATAATCATAGCACAGGAGGAAAAGTAATGAACATGACGTTCAAAATAGACATAGACCGCAGAAAAGTTGAAGCTATCCGCTGCTATATGCCTGACGGAAACATTGAAGATCTGCTCAATGAGGAGATAAGCAAAGCTGCTGAAAATGTGGTGAACAGGCTGTACAGCAAGACTGTTCCGAAAAAAGTTCAGGAATATCTCAGAAAATCAGCGGAGATTAAAACTGACAGCAAGAAAAAGGCGGAGCAGGTCAATGAGTAGCGGCGTCATAAAAACATTTGGCAGCAATCATCAGACCGCCTTGTATATGGCTAAAGACAAACGGCTTTATGAGATAGTATCAATAGACAGTGATTGCGCTGTAATGGCGGCGTTTAATGATACATTTGCGGTAGCTGCGAAGCCGTTCCTTGACGAAGTAAACAATGTAATAGACTATTCAAGCATTGAATACTTTGACCGCATATCACAGGCGAAAAGCTACAGTGAAAGACTTCACAAGTGCTTTGACAGCTCCAAAGCAGAAGAAAACATCAAAGAACAATGTGTCACGGTGACACACTCAGATAACATCACTCAAAAACATAAATGTTTGTAATTGAAAGAGGAGGACCATTATGAACGAAAACAGGAATTTTAACGAAGATTTTGAAATCGAGCAGGCAGGACCAGAAGATGTTGGCTGCGATCTTTTTGAGTATGAGCTTACTCCAGAGGGTACATACGTCCCGAAGATAGCATACACAAGTGACCCCGAAGAAGAAAAGCTTCTCAAAAAGCCTATCCGCAGATGGGGACGTGCATGGATGAAATGGATGGAAGCAGAATACCCAGCAGACGTTGACATTCTCGTGTGCGAATGCCGTTGGCAGATCATTCCGAGAGAAATAGATATCGAAGCTGAGGAGAGGTTTGACGAGCTTGACGAGATCTACAGAAAAGATCACCCACGTCCTACAGAGTTCAATGCTATACGCAAGTGGGAAAAGGAAAGGCTCATGACGCTCGAACATCAGGTAATGGAGGAGATCGTTTATAAGCTCCGTGAATAGGCTCAATAAGGAACACATGGCACGTTGAAAACGCAACAGAAAACAGATAAAGGACACTTGAAGTTTCAGGTGTCCTTTTTTTATAAAAAAAGTGAAAGGGGTAACTTTATGTTTCACAAATTCATTGACACAATTTTAGATATAATATTTGAAAATACTTTGTTGTTTTGTTTTCTCCTTTTTCAGATATTCTCACTGGTAATGTTTTCGGTGAGCTATGCAACAGAAACCAAAACAGTTGTTGATAAAGAGTACATTAATGGCGATAGCAATACTCATCACAGCTATGAAGTGAGGGTGCGTACCAAGGATTTCTTTAGAGAACGTTATCGTTGGGTTGAGGTTACACCTGATGAGTACAATAACTATGAAATTGGTGATGAGTACGCAGACGATTAAGTATGAAAAAGAAGGGTGGAAAGAATAATGATATTCTATGATGAAGAACACGAGGAAATGTTCAATAAGCTGTGTGGCAAAATGCCCTATCTTGACGGCTATCACTTGTCACTTGCTTACCTCCTCACGATGGACGCTGTTTTGCGTTATCATATTGGCGCACTATATGACGTTAGAAAAGACGTGATTATTTTTGAGGGCTTGAGCAAGCCTTTTCAGACGCATACGAGCTTGAAAACAACACGTCTTGCCTTTAACCTGTGGAACGGCACGGTTTATGACTCAGATCCACCCGAAACGTATATCAACAAGGACGGAGAGAAAGAATATGTGCCAAGCAAGTATTATGCGCCCGACAATATTTTCAACTGCACCTATACGCCATACTATATGGAAGCGCTCAAGATGAGGTTCGAGATTTTCATGTAAGTAATGAAATGGAGGTAATGATATGAAAGTAAAACACTATCATAAAGAATATGACAGCTACAAGACTGAACGTCAGTGGGCGCTTGAGGGCTTTCTTGTAGCAGAAAATGTAGAAGGCATAGAGCTTTTGCCAAGCAAGCAAAGCAAACAGCCATGTAAGTATTACAAACCTGATGAAGTCAGACCTGCAACGGAGAGTGAGTTGCAGGCTTTTTTTCAGCCCGAAAAAGAAAGACGTAGAGAACAAGCAAGGGCATATCGTAAGGCTAGGCTAGAACGTGAGCGGGAAGAACGGGAAAGAGAGATTGAGAAGGCAAAGTGGTGTGCTGTTGAGCCTTACAAGAAAAAAATTGACGAATTGAGCATGGTTATAAATGCTCTTGACAACGATCCGTCAACAGCCATTGTTATGAACTATGAAGCAACAGGCTATAAAACTGGAGATGAATTATTACAACTATCAATCATCAACTTCAAAGGGGATATTCTTTTTAACAGCTATTTTAAACCCAAAAAACACAAAGAGTGGACAGAAACTGAAAAGGAAAACGGAATAACGCCAGAAATGGTTGCTAATGCGCCACAAACGTCGGATATGGCTAACCAGATTGTTGCGATATTTAATAAAGCAAATTTAGTTCTGCATAATAATCAAAACTACTTTGATTACCTTTTCTATGATAACAACATCTTTTTTCAACAAAAATACCGAGAAAAAATAAATGTCAATAAAATTTTAAGTAAATGTGATAACTTTGAACTTCCAAAGGATAGCCTTGAAAAATGTCAAGCTATTTTGAAACTCTACAAGGAGAAATTGCATTGGGTGGAGGAGAATAAATAATCATGGAAAACAAATATATAGTTTTGGACACTGAAACAACAGGTTTGAACGCAGCAGAGGACGAGCTTCTTCAGGTGTCTATCATTGATAATGAGGGTACAGTTATATTCGACAGTTACATAAGACCAACACAGCACACGGAGTGGGCAGAGGCGGAACGTGTTAATCATATCACGCCTGAAATGGTAGCTGACGCACCGACTATAGCGGAGGTCATGCCAGAGATAAATGATATCTTAAAAAGATATGATAAAATCGTTGGGTACAATGTCAGGTTTGACGCAGATTTTCTAAAACACAACGGAGCAGAATTTTCAAACGCAGAATATGCTGACGCAATGAAAATGTTTGCACCGATTTATGGCGAGTGGAATGACCAAAGAGGAAGCTATAAATGGCAGAAACTCACTGCAGCCGCAGACTATTACGGCTATGATTGGTCTGCGCATGAAGAAGCACATAACAGCTTGGGTGATTGCTTTGCAACGCTTTTTGTGTATCATAAAATACTTAGCGAAGAATAGCAGCCCTGAGCAATGATATCGCAAACGTGATAAACGCTCAAAATTAAACAGCAATATTTGACATCACAAATCAATTGTGATATAATCTAGTTTGGAAAAGGTAAACTTAAACGGTAGGCGGTGTCCTCCCACACGGAATGGTCTGAATATTGTCAGCCGAAAGGCTCAGGCAAAATAGGATATTCGGGAGGTGATAGAATGGACTTAGCTTTCTTTGTCTTGACTATCGTGCTGATTGTCGCTCTCAACGAGCTGATAAAAAGCATAAAAAAATAACCGCCCTCGACCAAAAGTTGCGGTTATTTTTTACATAATCAAAAACTGAGGATAGCCGTCTATGCGGTTTACCTTTTCTATATATAAGTATACATCACTTTAAGATATATGTCAAGTCTAAAAAAGGAGGAAAACCATATGAAGAACACAATGAAAGCCATAGCCGCCTTGATAATCAGTGCGACAATGATAAGCATAACCGCCTGTGGCAACACAGACAACACATCATCAGCCCCTCCAAAGGCAACCACAACGGCTTCAAGCACAGAAGCTTCGGCAACTACCACAACGGAAGCCACACTGACCTCTCAGAGTGAGGAAACAACTTCCCTTTCGGCTACCACAACGGGAACGTCTGCAAGCACAAGAAGCACAAGCAGTTCTAAATCATCGACTGCTCCAAAGAACACCGCAAAGACGAACAGCTCTAAGGCAAGCAACGGCGGAACAGTAAATAATGGCGGTCAGAGCTACAGCCACAGCACCGCAAACAACGGCTCAGGCAACAATAGCTACAGCAATGACAATAACAACAGCTATCAGCCACAGCAGACGGAACGTCAGACAGAAAGACAGACAGAGCGTCAGACAACCACAACGGCAAAGAAAACGCAAGCTCCGAAGCCAAAGCCGACTACAACTACAACTTCTAAGCCAAAGTTTAAGCTGACACAGAATGATATAGACAGAGTGGTTAAGGAACTTCAACAATATAGTAATGAAACTTGTGACTTTGACGCTATCTTCTATACCGAGCAGGAAATGTGGGATAACATAGCCACAAGAAATCTTGACAACAGTTCATGGGGAACTCCTTACACAGTATTGCCTGACACATATTCATCATGTGACGAACTATATGGTGTTGTAAAAGGCGGTATTAAAGATTTGTATGGGCGAATAGGTAATGACCAAGCTCACATAGTTGTGTATCAGCAATGGCATGGTGATGGCTCAGCAATAAATTCAGGTGGAAAGCCTGCATGGGAAATATACCTCCTTTACTGATATAAATTAAACTGAATAGAGTTTAAAAGCAATTCGATTTTCTTTCGGATTGCTTTTTTTATTGCGGAAATTCAAGCCCTATGGGCTTTTTAGATATATAAAAAATTTTTAGGAGGAAAACAAATGAAAAAGAAAAGTCTTTTCAAACGTCTGAGCAGTGCTGCAATGGCTCTCCTGCTCAGCTTGTCGGCATTAACGCAGGGCATAACAGCCTCAGCTTTTTCCGACACCAACAAAGCCACACAGGAGTGGCTCAATGAATGGAGCTATGATTTCAGAGGCTCAGGACTTCCAAACGGCTATGACATTGAAACGGGCAAGTCCAATGACACACACTTCACAGGCTACTGGGCAAGCTCAGTGCCGTATTTCTCAACATCTGACGGCAGCTATGCTTATTGTATCAACTTTGATAAGTTGCACACAAGTGGAACAACCTCTAAGCAGGAAAAGCTTGAGGACTATGTGAAAAAAGCATATGTGCCTGACGCAATGAGAAGGCAGATAAAAGAGTTTACCATTTACAGTTACAAGGGCAAAACTCAGTACGGCTACTCTAAGGATACAGAGATATGTGCTTCAAGCATAATGGCTCAGGCTGTTTCGGCAAGATATTATGATGAGTCTACAACTGGTCTTTCAAATAACGAAACAAAGCTGCTAAACGCATATAGCTACAACGGCAGCAACGCAAATGCTCATCACAGTGACCTTGTCGATTGCTACAAAAAGATGAAGTCTGAAATGCTTTCGCATTATGATGTACCAAGCGGAACATCAAAGGTTTCTTACGGCAAGCCGCTCAACAAAGCTTCATATTCTGCAAAATATGATGTCAAGACAGGCAAGTGGACAGCAAAGCTCAAGCTTGACAGCCTTTCACAGTTCAGCGTTTCAAAGCCGAACTCAGTGACTGTTACACGCTCAGGCTCAAATATGACTATCACAGCAGACAATGAGAAAGACCTGAAAAATGTTGTTTTCACGCTCACAAAGACAAAGGGCAAGTATGTTGAACACATAGACGAGTGTTCACCTCTTATCCTTTCGGGCGGCTCAGACGTTCAGGAAATGGTGGTTTCCTGCTATGAGGATAAAGACCCAGTAAAGGCTTATCTGAAAATAACAACACCAATAGGTTCAGCTCACCTTGACAAGAGCTTCACAGATTACTTTGACAACAAGCAAACAGGCACAGCGGATATGTACAAAGCCGTTAAGTTTCAGCTTGCCTGCAAGGTCGGTGACAGCTACAAGTTTGTAAAGGCAACTGGAAAGGACGGAAGCTACAGCTTCACAGACCTCGCTTCACAGGCTACAGACCTTACGCCAAACACCAAGGGTGATATTGATGTAACAGGTCTGCCAGAGGGCGATTATGAGTGGAGAGAAATATCCACAGCAGACGGCTACATGATATCATCGAAGAAAGCTATCACTGTTACCGCTGACAAGACGGCTAAAACGGAGTTCGTCAACAAGGCTTCTGCTCCTGACAAGGGCAAGATAACAATTCACAAGCGTGACGCTGAAACAAGAGCTGACCTTGCAGGCGCAAAGTTTGAAGTGGCAGCAGCCGAGGATATCTACGTTGGCAATGGCTATTGTATCTATCCGAAAGGAACAGTTATCGACACCATAACCACAGGCACAGACGGCATAGCTGAAACAACAAAGGCTATCTACAAGGGCTACAGCTACACAGTGACAGAAATCGAAGCACCAAAGGGCTATTCAATTTCTGATGAGCCAACACAGACTATCAAGCTTGTTGAACAGCAGGCTGAGTTCGTTGTGGATTTTGACAACAAACAAAACACTATTCCTTTTGAGATAACAAAGACTGACATTTCAACAGGCGAGCTTATCCCTGATTGCACCTTTGAAATTCTTAATGAAAATAAAGAACAGGTCATAACTGGCACAACGGACGAGAACGGCATTGCACATTTTCAGCTCGCCATAGGCAAATATTTCTATCGTGAGATTTCAGCACCTGATATTTACGAGATAGACGATACTCCTTATCCGTTCGAAATAACAGAAAACGATGATATCGTCAAGGCTGAAATGACAAACAAGAAGAAAAGTGGTTCTATTAAGGTCACAAAGACCACCACAGGAAATCTCAATATCGAGGGCATTAAGTTCTTTGCAACAGGCATTTCTGATACAAACAAGGACTTGAAGTTTGAAGCGACAACAAATGAAAATGGCGTAGCAATGTTCGATAAGCTTGTTATCGGCAAGTATGTCATCACAGAGGACGGCTCAACAGTTCCTGCGGCTTACCTCACTGCTGATGAGCAGGAAGTAACAGTTGAATACAACGAAACAGCAGAGGTTTCTTTTGAGAACGAGGAAAAGACAGGCTCTATCACAGTTCACAAGACTACAGAAGGGCAGAAGAATATCGAGGGTATCACTTTCTATCTGAGAGGAACATCTGACTCAGGCAGAGAGATAAACATTCCTGCGACAACAGACAAAGACGGCATAGCAAAGTTTGAAAATATTCCAATCGGCACATACATGGTTATCGAGGACGAGGAAACAGTTCCTTACGGCTATCTCGTTGCTGACGAAAAGGAAGTCAAAGTCGAGTATGCTCAGACAATAGACGCAACGATACTCAACGAGGAAAAGACAGGTTCTATCACTGTTCACAAGACTACAGAGGGACAGAAGAATATTGAGGGTATCAAGTTCTATCTCAGAGGTACATCTGACACAGGACGTGAGATTGATATTCCTGCGATAACTGATGAGAACGGCATTGCTAAGTTTGAGAACATTCCTATTGGTACATACAAAGTTATCGAGGATAAGGAAACAGTACCATACGGATATCTTGTGGCTGACGAGAAGGAAGTCAAGGTCGAGTATGCTCAGACAATAGACGCAACGATACTCAACAACGAGCAGACAGGCTCTATAAAGGTACACAAGAAAACTGACGGAATGACGAACATCGAGGGTATCAGATTTATTCTTTCGGGAGTTTCCGATACTGGCAGAGAGATACGCATTGAAGCTGTTACCGATAAGGACGGCATAGCGAAGTTTGAAAACGTACCTATAGGTACATACACTATCACAGAGGACGGCTCAACAGTGCCATACGGCTATCTTGTTGCCGACTCAAAACAGGTCACTGTAACATATGCTCAGACAGTAGACACAGAAATGTTCAATCAGAAAGTTCCTGACACGCCAAACACTGGCGTTTCCGATAATGTTGACGGAAGAACAGTTCTTGGCGGAGTGGTAGTTATACTTGCAGGAGCGGCTATCGTGATGTTCAGCCGAAAAAGAAAAGAGAGGTAAATGATACTGTCTGAAAAAAGACAGTAAAAAGGGAATCAATTTATCTATAATGAAGAAAGCGCCTGCAACGGGGCAGGCGCTGGGTGTTTAGCAAGCTATTTATCTAAACTCTTTCTGATTTTTTATCATAAAGCCATAGCACCCCCAATGGCAATAATGATAAAATTAATGCAATTTGATGTTCTATGGAAAACTGTTTTGTAAAATATGTCAAAGAATAATCCCAATTTTGACGGACCGACATAATTATTAACAAAAAATAAATAATCAACAGACTAGGATATATAAGAAGCCCTGCCGTATCCCCAAGGTCAAGCAAGAACAAATATTTGTTTCCAACTTTATCAATTGCGGGAAATTTATTTCTAAATTCTATGGCAAAAATCAGATGAAACAATCCATATGTTGTTATTTTTACACATACAAATATGACCGTGAAGGTAAAAAAGCCAGAGATAAGTAGTTTGGTTAAGTCATAAATTTCATTTTTTCCACAAAGAAACCAATCGAGTTCTGATTTAAAATCATTGTTGAGTGTACAGATATGTAGTGCAAATATTATTAAAAATGAGCAAAACTTATTCTTTTTCGATAGAAAAAATAAGTCTTTGATTTGTTGATACACTATATTCACCTCCTTTTTCTAATTTTAATTATATCTTAAAACACAAAACCAGTCAAGCAAAGGAGATATTTTTTTATGGACAATAATAATCAACAGCCATTTATAGATTCCAAGCTGCTAATATTGTTGGTTTTTGCTAACTCTTTGTTGTTCGGATATCTCAAAATATATTATGAGAACAATTCAATATTAAGAGTAAAAATAGAGATTATTTGGCTACTAATTAAAGCACTTATAATTTTGCTGAATAGCAAATATATGTACAAGCTTGTGTACAATCTGACTCATGACCAAGACATCTCCGTCAGCTTTTGGTCAATTATAAGAAATACACATCTTCTAAGTTGTATTTGCACTTTTATGGCTTTTTTACTTATGATCGGCTGAATGGTAATAAATATTTAAGAAAAGCACAATCAAATTTTATTCTTTATGATTTTCTTAAAAACAAACAAATAGATCACTAAAACAGGTGGAAAGATTAAAAATAACAGTTGATATTTCCAATAATTAAAAAACAAGGGACGAACTATATCTAGGTAATTTTCATGAAATGACACAATCATCACGAGAAAACATAACATTTTAATTGCATTAACTAGCCGGTATCTAGTAACCTTTTTGTACGGTTTTAAATCAAAACACGCAATGGATTTGTCATATATAGTCATATCAACATTATGTTTACGTGATATTGAAATAATTATATCACTAACGTGCAAGAAAAACCACCAGCAGAATAATAGCCATGTAATCAAGTATACAAGAACTGTCAAGCCCATAAGAATTGGATATACCCTTGCGTCCTTAAAAATTACCGGATCAAGCATTGATTTTAAATCATTGTCAAATGAACACATTAATAATGCTAACAATACAAAAATCGATAATTTATAATTGTTGTAAATATTATTTATGATATCTTTTATAACGTCCATTATAAATACGCCTCCTTTCATCTATAAAGTATAAATATTATAAATTGAAAGGTCAATACAATATTTTTTACAAAGTTATAAACTTACACATACATAGGTGTGTCACAGTGACACACAACTTAAAATCGCAAACACGAGCGTGTGAAGAAATTCATACGCTCTTTTTATATACGGAAGGAGAAACACAATGAATACTGAAACGCCAAAGAAAACTAAGTTTGATATCTTGGAAGAAATCATGATAAGCTTTCAAGATGATTATGAAACAGATTATGCTCAAACCCATTGGGTGAAAACCTACAAAGAGCGGAAAGAGCGATTAATTCAGCTTCAAGAAGAAGAATGTGAACTGCAAGCGAATGTCATTGATGACGCACACGATTTGGGCTTTGTTGAGGGCGTAAGATATGCACTCAACATCATGGATATGACAGACACAGGAAAAAACAAGGAGCTTTTGGAACGGCTCTTAAATATTCTTGAAAAATAAAAGAGGGGAACTTAAATGGATAAGCACGATAAGTATGAAGTTGTAAAACAAGCATGGCTTGAAATCAATGAGCATCTCAGAAACAATAAGCAGGATTACATTGAGTATCTCAAATTTTCCTCAAAAATGTATAAGCAGCCGTATTCAGACGCTGTGTTAGTATTCCAGCAGGATAGGAATGCAACAAAGATCGCTGAGTATAAGAAATGGGGACGTCTGGGGCGATATGTAAGACGTGGCTCTCACGGCGTTGCTGTTTTTGGCAAAAATCACACTTGCAGATATTTATATGACGTCACTCAGACAGGCGGCAAAGAGTTGCCTGAGATGTGGACACTTACTGACCGCAACACACCTGAGCTGCTCAATACGCTTAATAACCGATACAATATAAGCGCAGGATCGGTCAAAGAATGTATCGAAGCAATGACAGCAAACAGTATTAATTCTGCGCCTATTGCTGAGTCAGTACAAAATGCAATATCTCAAATGGGACTTGACACAAAACAGGCTGAGATATACCGCCATTCACTGGATTCTATGGTGCAGTTCGTTGTTTCTCAAAGATGTAATCTTTCAGGTAAAATAGATCTGCACGCCGATGTTGATGTAAGCGCTCTTGACCTTATCAAAAATGCAAGAGATATGATTCTTTTCAGCAGAGCTGTTCAGCACGCTGCCAAAGACACGCTGTTTGAAATCGAAAAAGAAGTTATCGCAATTGACCGCAAAAACGAAGCTCTTGACAATGCCAAAACCGCAAAGCAAGAAAGCACGTCTGATAGGGTTGACGATATACTCCAAGACCTTATAAAGCTTAAGTTTTCGCAAGAACAGGTACTTGCATTAAAACAGGCTGTGGTGGCAGCTGCACAAAATGGTGAACATAACATACGGCATTGGGTAAGCGTCCGATATTCGCCCGACGAACTGCGGCATATATCATCTTTATTATCTGATTACTATGCTCAGAGTGTCATTGAGCAAACACTCGATCCAAAGGGCATACTCAATGATTACTATACATATGTAAATGAGCTCAATGGTCGGCTGAAGCTGTCAGATATGTTCTCTCACCATGATTATAGTGATGAACAAAAAGCCATGCTGCAGCAGGGTTTTTCTGAGGGAATTTCTATTACTGTTCTTAACGAGGTCGATGAACGGCTAACGGTAGACGAGATAAAAACATTCTTTGAGATGTTTCATCAGGCAGTTGACGGACAGATAGATCCACATGATGTTCAGATATATCTTGATAAAGCTGTAATAGAGCATTCAAAGCAGAACGTTCAAGCGGTTGAAGTCCATGACAACTCTGCCGACACAATCTCAGCAGATGTTACTCAACAGGACAAAAAAATAGAACCATCAAGAATTATAGGTTTGGCTGAAAACCAGCTACGCCCTGCTGTTCCTAATAGCTCTACAAGCAGTATAACAGACTCCTCTGGAGTTGTCAAGAGTGAAAAAACATTTGCCGAGCAGGTTGATGAAGCTTTAAGCGGAAAATTACCATTCTACACGAGTCTAAAAGTTTGTGACACACCGCAGATCTTAATTGATGTCGGTTGTGAACAGCTGCCTATGCTGTATACACAAAAGCATTTGAAAAATGCAATTTTACCGCCTGATGAAAGAAATCATCGGCATGGTCTTGAAATTGAGCAGATTAAAAGATTGCCAGAGCTTCTCTCTTATCCTGTAATGATTATTGATTCGCCAAATCGTAAAGACAGTATCATTGTTGTAACATCAGAAGTTGACAAGAGTGATAATCCGATAATTGCGAGCATAAAGCCAAACGGCAAGGGAAGATATGAAGTTGAAAATGTCAGCTCTAATTTCATTACAAGTGTGTATGGGAGGAACAATTTCCCTGAGTTTTTCAGAAGAATAGTTCAATCAGACAATCTCCTTTTTTGTGATAAACAAAAAAGCCAAGCAATGTTTGAGAGATGGGGAGAACAATACTCCGAATTAACAAACAATCTTGACTCTAATATTATTATACACCAAAGTCGCAATATTGTCAAGAGTAAAAAGCAAGAAAATAGTGCAGATATAAGTTCAAATGATGTCAAGACCTCTGCTGCATTATCCGAGCCTACGATAACCTGTGAATGGAGCGAAAGTAATTACTTTGAGGACGGCAAGACCTACAGTGTTGCAGAATTTGACACGCTCATGGAACAGGCTGACAGTGAAATGGTGGCAGGAGCAAAGGCTGCAATAGAGAAATACGGCTCAGCAAAAGCATGGTATGAAGCAGACGCTGATGACGAATTCTCACAGTTTATGGGCTATGATAAGGTCAAGTTTACTATCAATATGCCTGACGGACAAACGATCACTGAACGCCAAGACGCAGGGGACGGATACGGCGGCGTTATTGATTTTCTGAAAAGATACTCAATATACAACTCGATCGTACCTGAGCTTGAAGCTGCAAAAGCCGCACATATGGCAAACCTAGTCGATGAAGTGCCTACACCTACAAATGAAACACAGCCTGAAATAGACAAGCTTTTGGGCAGGCTTAAGCTTGATTGTGATTACTATCTGAAAACAGGTGCAGAAAAGCACTTGTGGGCAGAAACAGTTGAAAAGCAGATAGCTAAGATCAATGAGCTGTATGAGAAAATGCCTGAAAACGCCTACTTCACAAGAGAACAGATAGACGATTATGAAAAGAAAATGCTTGCGATAAAAAATGGTGAGGTTGAAAAACCTATACCATATGAAACTCCTACAATCGCTGATAATGTTCTGTCTGAAGAAAAAAAGACAACACCGCCTGTTTCTGAAAGCGTTCCTATATCTTCTACATCTGATGAACAGATATCACTCTTTGAAACGCCGCAAGAAGATATCAAAACTGAAAAGGTAGAAAAGCCAAAGAAAAATGTCAAGGCAAGCACATACCACTTTGACCCTGATAATGTTGTTGTGGGCGGAGCTGCTGCTCGATGTGACGCAAATATAGCTGCTATTGAAACATTGCTGAAAATAGAGAGTGAAAAGCGGCTTGCGACACCTGAAGAACAGAAGATAGTGGCTAGATACTCAGGTTGGGGCGGAACTGCTCAGGCTTTTGTTGCAGATAATGAGAATGTTTCTGCTGACAGTTGGGGAGCAAGGCAGACTCGCTTAAGAGAGCTTCTGACCGCTGATGAGTATAATGCAGCAAGATCATCAACACTGACAAGCTTCTATACGCCGCCAGAAGTCATAGACAGCGTATATCTTGCTTTGGAAAGATTTCAATTTGAGGGTGGAAACATTCTCGAGCCTAGCATGGGCGTTGGAAACTTTTTTGCAAAAATGCCTGATGAAATGAGGGCAGAGTCAAAACTTTACGGAGTTGAGCTTGACAGCATTTCAGGACGAATAGCCAAGCAGCTCTACCCAGAGGATAATATCCAGATAAAAGGGTTTGAAAAAACAACATTCAAGAATAACAGCTTTGACGTGGTCATAGGTAATATACCTTTTGGAGATTATGGCATTGCAGACAAAGCCTATGACAAATACCACTTCAAAATCCATGACTATTTCGCTGCAAAAGCAGTAGATAAGGTGAAGCCTGGAGGAATTGTTGCCATTGTGACTTCAAAATTCACAATGGACAAGAAAAATGATAAAGCAAGAAAGTATCTTGCCGAACGCTGTGACCTTTTAGGCGCAGTAAGACTTCCCTCTGGAACGTTTAAAGATGCAGACAGCGTTACAACAGATATTATCTTTCTGAAAAAAAGAACAACAATGACCTCTGTTATTCCAAACTGGGTACACGTTTCAGAAACTGCCAACGACATTCCTTGCAATCAGTATTTTGTGGACAATCCCGATATGGTACTTGGTACTATGGCATGGGACGAGCGTATGCGAGGAAAATATGGTGCAGACAGCAAGGTAACGACCTGCTATGCAAACAGTGACGCTCCCCTTGCACAGCAGCTCATAAATGCCATTTCAAAAATAGACGGCGTTATTGATACTGTGGAAACTGAGCTTGACAATGGGACAGCTGAGATACTCCCTGCTGATCCAACTGTCAGGAACTTCACCCATACCATTGTTGACGGAGATCTTTATTTCCGTGAAAATGAAATAATGGTCAAGGTCACAGAAACAGGCAAATCGCTTGAACGCATGAAAGGGCTTCATACTCTAAGGCAAGCAACTATGGAGCTTATCAATGCCCAGGCTGACGGCTGCACTGATGAACAGCTTGCAGAGCTTCAGAAGAAGCTCAACAGCACATATGACAATTTCAGAACAAAGTTCGGAAATATTACTGACAGCGCCAATTCACGCTGCTTTTCTAATGATGATGACTACAACACTTTAGCAGCACTCGAAGTTGTCAACGTGGAAAATAAGACAGTTGAAAAGGCTGCAATATTCACAAAGAGAACGATACTTCCAGATATTCCAGTTTCAAAAGTTGATACAGCACTAGAAGCACTTCAAGTATCAATGGACAGATTGGGAAAGGTCGATATTCTCTATATGTCACAGCTCACAGACACTACGCCTGAAAAGGTTATTGCTGACCTTGGTGATGAAATATTCAGAGATCCTGCCAAAGTTAAAGACAATGACCCATATTCAGGCTATACGGAGTCATCTGAATATCTGTCAGGCAATATCCGTGATAAGCTGAGAATAGCCAGAGATCATGCGGAACATATCGACAGCAGCTACAACAAAAACGTAGAAGCTCTAATGAAAGTTGTGCCAAAAGACCTTGAAGCCAGCGAGATATCCGTAAGGATCGGCGCTAACTGGATCGATGTCGCAGATTACAACAATTTTTTAAACGAGTATGCACACGCAAACACATATTACTACCCTGTCACAAGAACAAAGCTTGGAGAATACAAAATAGAGGGTAAAACATCTGACCGCTCAGTTGCTGCCACTGAAACATTCGGAACATCAAGAATGAACAGCTATCAGATATTTGAAAATCTTCTTAATCAGCGTGATATTTTAGTTCGTGACAGACGAGAGGAGGGCGATAAGGTATGGTACGAGATAAACACTAAAGAAACACAGCTTGCAAAAGAGAAAGCTCGTCTGATGAAAGAAGCGTTCAGAAATTGGCTGTGGGAAGATATGGGCAGACGTGAAAAATATGTCGCAAAGTATAACTATCTGTTCAATTCCATAAGGGGCAGAGAGTATGACGGCTCACATCAAACCTTTCCAGGCATGAACACATCAATAACGCTGCGGAAACATCAATCAAACGCCATAATGCGTGCAAAGCTTGGCGGAAACACACTTTTCGCACATGAGGTCGGCGCAGGAAAAAGCTTTGAAATGGTCGCAACTGTAATGGAAAAGAAACGTCTTGGTCTTATAAATAAAGCCTGCGTAGTTGTGCCAAAGCACCTTACGCTGCAAATGGCAAGTGAATGGCTGCGGCTTTATCCAAACGCAAAACTGCTTGTGGCAAAACCTGAAGACTTTACCAAAGCCAATAGAAAGCGTTTTATTGCAAGATGTGTTACTGGTGACTATGACGCCGTGATAATGTCATTTACTCAGTTTGAAAGGATACCTATGTCAGATGAGTATAGAGAGCAGTTCATGCAAAAAGAACTTCACGATATCATGAGTGCAATATCGGAAGCAGGAACAAAGGACAAAACATCAGTAAAAGCCCTTGAACGTCAAAAGAAAAACATAGAGGAAAGGCTTGAAAAGCTGCTTTCTTCTCCAAAAGACTCATCATTGTGTTTTGAAAAGCTCGGCTTTGACTATCTTGTATGTGATGAAGCACATAACTATAAGAACTGCTTTGTTTCTACAAAAATGTCAAATGTGGCAGGCGTACAAACAACAGCAGCACAAAAATCAGAGGATATGCTGATGAAAACTCAGTATCTCAACAACAAGTACGGCTGCAACAATATACTTTTTGCCACAGGTACACCTATAAGCAATTCCATGGTGGAATTTTACGTTATGCAGCGTTATCTCAGACCAGATCTTCTCGAAAAAGCAGGATTGCAGAACTTTGACGATTGGGCAAGCACATTTGGTGAAGTTGTATCGCAATTAGAGATAAAGCCTGCAGGAAACGGCTTTCAAATGAAAAATCGTTTCAGCAAATTCGTAAACATACCTGAGCTTATGCAGATGTATAAGGAATTCGCTGATATTCAAACAGCGGATATGCTGAAACTGCCTGTGCCAAAGCTTGAAACAGGCAAGCCGATAGTAGTGACCTCAAAGCCAGACGAACGTCAAAAAGCATACATGAAAGAGCTTGCCGCACGTTCTGAAACGATACACAGCGGCACAGTTGACCCACGGCAAGACAATATGCTGAAAATAACTCATGAAGCACGCTTGCTCGGTCTTGACACTAGATGTATTTTCAAAGACGCTCAGCCTGCACCAGACAGCAAAGTGACGAAGCTTATCGATAACCTCGAAAAGAACTACAAAAACACTATGACAGAAAAAGGCGTTCAAATAGTATTCTGTGATATCGCTATCAACGAGGACGAAACACACTTCTCTGTGTACAAAGCTATAAAGCAGGCGCTTATGGAGCGTGGGATACCAGAGAAAGAGATCTGCTTTGCAGGCGACGCAAAGACAGATAAGGCAAGGGACGAAATGTTCAAAAGCCTGCGCAAAGGCGAAAAACGTTTTATCATCGCAAGCACTTCAAAGCTTGGAACTGGCGCAAATATTCAGGATAGGATCTGCGCAATTCATCACCTTGATATACCATGGAAGCCCTCTGACCTCACTCAGCAGGACGGACGTGGAATACGGCAAGGTAACAGATTTTCGCAAGTCGGAATATATCACTATCTTACAGAGGAAACCTTTGACGCATACATGATGGGCATTATAACAAACAAGGCGAAATTCATAAATCAGATCTTGACCTCAAAAAGCCCTGCAAGAGTTTCAGAAGATGTTGACGAAATGGTACTTACATACTCCGAAATGCAGGCTATAGCAAGCGGTAATCCTATGATAAAAGAGAAAATACAGCTTGACAATGATGTTGCAATGCTGAAAACTCTTGAAGCAGAACACAAGAAGTCAATTTATAAAATGCAGGAGTTGGCAGAGAAAATTTTGCCGAAACAGATAACACAATACTCTGAACTTCTCACAAAAGCTAGGAACGATATGTCTAAATATCAAAAAAATCAGGCGTTGAACAAGGAGTTTGAAATGACAATAGGCGGGGTCAGATACGATAAGAGAGAAAATGCAGGAGAACAAATTGCCGTGGCAATGGCAAAATGTACTGCCACAGGTGAGCCTATAGAGCTTGGAACGTATCGTGGCTTTAAAATCACAATAGAACGAAATCCGTTAGCAAATACATTTTTTGAGCTTGATAAACCTTGTATCGCTGTTCTACACGGAGAACTCACCTATTCATGTGACGTTGCCACAGATAATGGCGTGGGAAATGTCAGAAGAATTGAAAATCTTGCAGGAATACAGATAAATCAGAAGCAATGTTCTCTTGAAGAACAGCTTGAAAAAGCAAACAAAGATCTCTCAGAAGCTCAGCAAAATATGCTCAAACCATTTGAACATGGACAAGAATTAGCCGAAAAGACAAAACGTCTTGAATATGTCAATGCACAGCTCAGCGGAAATTCTCAGAGTATAAATAATGCTCCTGAAAGTGCTGTGGAATTTAGATTCCATAATAACAAATATCAGGCATTGATCGGCACTAAAGACAAATCAGAATGGTGTGATGTAGTATCAAAGGGTGGCAAGCTCATCGCTGCGTCAGATACAAAGTTCTATAATCTGTCTGAAAAAGAAAGCGACCAGTTTCGCAGCTATGTTTTTAACGGTGACAAAATTGACACAGGCAAGAATAATTCCTTACTGGAAAAACTTAAGCCAAAGGCTCTTAAATTATAAAACATTGAGAGGAGGTGAGGATATATGATAGACAGAAGATACGAATCAGGCAAAAGCTTTGTCATGTACTCTAAAGAGGAGTTTGAAGCCGCACGGCGAACAGATATGGTCACATTTCTCGAAAGCCACGAGGGTTTCAGCTTTAAATCGTCAGGCGGTTGGTATATAGGGATAGAGCATGACAGTCTTAAGATCAATCCAGACCGCTATACCTGGCACTGGTATTCAAGAGATCTTTACGGAAAAGGTGCTATCGACTGGCTCTGCAAGGTTGACGGATACGATTTTAAAGAAGCTGTTTCTCGTCTAATAGGCAACACCAGTATACGAGCTTCTCCTGAAATGAGAAAAGCAGTAATCAGCGAACAGCACTATCAGAAAAAAACTAAAAAGGCAGAATTTAAAGCTCCACCGCCCATGCAGGGCAAATGGCGAGAGCTTTACGCTTATCTTAACATAACGAGAAAGCTTCCAGCTGACATAATAAATTATTGTGTCAGCAATAAGCTCATATACCTCGATGTTAAAAAGCGAGCTATTTTCTGCGGCTACGATAAGTTTGGCTCAATGAAGTTTGCAGAAGCAAAGATCACAAACACATACAACAAATACTATCCGCAGAACATTGAAGGCAGCATGAAAGAATACAGCTTTTATATCCCTGCTAAACCAAATGCGTATGGTTATGACCCTACAAAGCTTTATGTGTTTGAAGCACCCATAGACCTTTTATCTCACGGAGCTTTAATGCAGCTTTCAATGAAAAAACAGTGTGCAGCAGTCGGAATGTCTGAAATGTATCGTTCTGATTGTTGGCTTGGAATAAACAGGGTATCACTATCAGGCTGCTCTGATATAGCACTTAAACAAAGACTATCTGATGATCCTCGGATCAAACAGATAGTCTTTTGTCTTGATAATGATGAAAGAGGACGTCAAGCAACAGAAAAGCTAATGTCTGACTATTCTGCAAATTTCACCGTAAAAGTGAGCATACCGCCTTACGGCAAGGATTGGAACGATACGCTGAAATTTATTGTAACGTCGAAAAACCAAAAACAAAATACGGAGGAATAATTATGAAAAAAACAATTGAGAAAATCAAAGGAAAAGGCATAAAGCTTAGCGCACGAATTTTCGGAGCAATGACGGCTTGTTTTTCAACGATCGTGGCAGCTTATGCTGACGTTGAAGACACAGAAGCAGGCGGAGTATGGTCTAACATAGCAGCGTGGATAAAAAAAAATAAGGATGGTTTGTCCATTGTTGCAGAGTCACTTATTGGTTTGTGTGTTGTAGGCGTAGTTATATGCCTCAGCACAAGCGGCAAACAAGGTGTCGCTAATGTAAAAACGTGGCTCATCGCTTTAGTTTTTGCCATTATTTTGCTTGTTTTCGCAGACCAATTCTTGCAGAGTATGGGCGTGGGTTAAATCAAAAGGACACACATTTGTGTGTGTCCGTAAAAACGCTTATCCATAGTGTTTCTACGAGCATACACAAACAAAAAGCACACGAAAGGAGCATAATTTTGAAGTACATGAAAACAAAAAAGGTGTGGTATCAACTCATATTTATAGCTGCCATAGTAACAAGTGGCTTTGGAAGCTTGGAGGTATGGGCAGCCGAACGATCAGGATATACTGGCTGTTCTTCAAGCATTCTTAAAATGGTAACTGTCCGAAATCAGTTTCGTGATCTGTTACGGAATATCGAATTTAACATTCTGAGTTTTCTTGCAGATGTAATTGACTTTTTTGATAAAGCTATCAGCGCCCTGCTCAAGCTCAACTTTTTTGATTATCTGTCAGATGAATTCAGCTTTGGTAAAATGGGAACTGTCATAATAGCAGTAATGAGCCTTGCGCTCGTTTTAGGAGCTTGTGCATTAGTAGTTTACCACAATAAGATCCGTGTATCTGACTTTCTTATGAGCATACTCGTTTCATCTATACTTCTTGTGGCATTTCCTACATTTATATCTTCCTGCAACTCTCTCCGCAGCAAAGGTGTTGATGTAGCTCAAAACATTAAGATAAACGATCAATCTGAGCAAGCAAGTGTAAACAGTGACGGAACAGTTGCTATAGGAACACTCGGAAAAGATCTTTTAGCTTCAGGAATATATGACGTCGAGAACAGCGTTGACCTGAAGAAAAAAATGAATTACCTTGACACTGTAGGAAGTTCTGGAAATATAAAAGATATCGAGATAACTGGTGGTATTGCGCCTGATGATGATAAACCATGGACTACCTATTATATCACTGATGTAAATGATGTATACCCTGCCCAGAAAAAATTTAATGACCTGACAACAGAAAACATGATGTCCCTGCTCGGTCTTGAAGATGAATATAATATTCTAAAAAATGCAAACGGCGAACTTATACTTAGCGCTGATTATGGCGCAAATATGCAAGTTTACTGTTCTGTATACAGCACATCAGGCTCAATATACGGAAGCGTTCTGTCTGAAAAAGATTATGAAACATTTTTATCAGCTTCTATTGGGGACGCTTGTCCTTATGGTGCTACACTTGGAGATCTGCATTATCCAGACGGCAGCAGGATAACAAATGTCATTAACTATAATACATATCTTCGTGACCTTATAGCAAACCACCCTGCTGTAGCTGCCGCAGGCAAAACGCAGGAAGTTGGAGCAAACGCACACACTGTTGAAGAAGCGCTTGATATCATAAAAAATGATGTCATAAGAAATCTTAATATAGCTGCAAACACAAGGACTGCTAAAGAAGCAGAGCCTGTTAATGCAACATATCAAGCTTTTCCACTCTTTGATGAAGAAGAATATGACAATCTTAATTCTTTAGAACAAGTTATAAGAAGAAATATTACTAGCGGATACACATATGACAGCTTGTACTATTATCACATAGACTTCTGGTCAACATTCGTACTAATGATAGCAGTAGCTATTTGTCTTATTTTCAGTGGGATAAAAATAGCAACTACCCTTTTTGAGATAATGTTCTCACAGCTCATAACGCCTTTTATAATAGCAACAGATCTTAATGGTTCAGGACGTGCTAAAAAGGCGATTCAGAATATGCTGCTTTCAAATATTATTCTTATGATAGTTGTAATACTTTTAAGAATATATATTGCAGTTATATGGGGCGTAAAATCTTCTGAATATGGTGATAATTTTGCAGTAATGCTTATTGTAATAATAGCAGGAGCAAAATTTGTTATAGACGGACCTGAGATACTGACTAAGCTGTTCGGCATTGACGCAGGTGTTAAGTCTGGCGCAGCCACAATGATGGCTATCAACCAATCAATGCAAATGGGCAGTTATGCCACAATGGGACTTGCTCGTGCAGGAAGCAGCGTTGTACATGGGGCAGGAAGTGTTGCAAAGCATACCGCAGGCAGCGCAGCAGGAGCAGTAAAAGGCTTTGCAGGCGGCGTATATGGTGGTATACACGGCGGTGATACTACCCCTGGCAAGATAGGAAAAGCTATAGGCGGCGCAGCAGCAGGAACTGTAACAGGCGCTGTCGGTGGAGCTTTCGGTCATACTAATGCAGGCGCAAAGGCAGCTTATGCAGCAACAAATCCAGGCTCAATAAAAGATACATTCTCAAATGCAAAAGACAACATTGCCAATAACGTAAAAGAGTCTGTAGGAGAGGGCTTTTCATCAGGCAGCGCTTCAAAGGGTGCTGACGGAAAGGACGGCTTAAATGGCACTAACGGCATGAATGGAGCTAAAGGCGACAGAGGTGCGCAAGGCGCAGCAGGCAAAGACGGCACAAATGGAACTGACGCAAGAGCCGATAACAACAGTGGAAACAGCAACAATAACAGCAATAATAACGGCACATCTCAGCCTGCCCGTGGCAGTGGCTTTGACGCTCCAAAGGCTGCAGCAAGCAATAATAACAATAAGCCTGACACATCAAAAGGAAATGGATTTAAGGACAAGGGAGGCAAGTAACATATGGGAGTAGTACCTAAAAAGACAAAAGCGGAACAGCGTATCTTCCGCCATATCAACCTTACAAAAATAATCGGATTGATAGTAACGCTAATGGTGTCATCACAGTTAGCCAATATCATGGTAAGTCCCAAACTAAACATCCTATTTATCATATTCTGTAGTGTGATATTTCTCATAATGAGTGGAAAAAGCCCCTCTGATCCATGCAAAAGCTTTGCTGAAGCATGGCTTGAGTGGCTCAGCTTCCTAATGACAAATAAAACTCTGCATAAGCACCAAGGAGGAGAGATCAATGATGAGGAGATCATCGACGCCGAAAAGCACGAATAACAAGGTCAGTGGTAAAGGTTTTTCAAAAAGAAAAGCACATAAGAAAGCTGTCGAAGACCAATCGAGTATAATGTCACGTCTTTCATTTGAAAGCATTGAAAACGGCATTGTGACGCTTAAGGTCAAAGGAAAATCAATTAAAATGGGTGTTCTTGCCGTATCAGGCATGGATATATTCGATCTTAACGATTATGACCGCAATACAGTTTTCAATAATTTTGCCAAGGCAACTTTATCTATAGGCACTGATCACAAATACGTTTTCACTTCAAAAACTCCGTATCTTGCTAATCAGAAAGCCTATATAAAGTATAAAATGCAGAAAAGCATCAACAGGTATTCAGAATATCTGCTCAACGAACAACATGATATGTTTGAAGATTTTGAGGTAAGCCATTATGATCGAATGGCTTACCTTTTTATTTACTCTGATGACGAGAAGAAAATATATACTGGCGCTCAGAGGTTTATAAACCACATGAGAGATGTTGATGTATCATGGTGTTCAACCGAAGAAATAATCGTTACGCTCAATAAGCTTATCTGTCTGAATACAGAAAATCAGCAGTTGTCCGAAAATGGAGATCTTAATGAAACTATCCTGCCTGAAACAATAATATTTAAGCCAAACTATTACAAGATAAATGATGTGTTTGCTCAGACAGTGGTAGTGTACGATTATGCAGCTGAGATAGATGACCTTAGACTTGCTCAGATAGTTACACAATCGAATGATACGATAGTATGGGACGTTAATGTGGCTGATAAAGAAACTGTATTAGATGAACTTAGTTCTTCCCTGCGAGAGTTAGAGTCACGAGGAGGTATAATTCAGGACGCCACAGAAAAGCTCGATACAAGCACTGAATATCAGAAGCTTGAAATGATATACCAAAACATAAAAAACGGCAATGAGCAGATATACTATGTAACGCTCAGATTTATTGTGAGCGATACCGATCTAAACTCACTGAGTAAGCGGACAAAGGAACTGATCCACGAGCTTGAACTCAGTGGTTTGACGGCGTATGTTCCAACAAATATAATGCAGCATGAGTTTTTAACCACTATTGATAAAAGCAACACGATAAAAACACCTTTCCCAGTGTTTGATACCTTGTCACGTCAGTTTCCGTTTTACTATCAATCACATATAGACGATACAGGGCTTTTCTTTGGCTACACGGAAACAGGCGGACTTAATATTCTCAATACCTTTAAACGGACTAAAAGTCGTAATTCCTTTGACCTTTTGGCAATAGGACTTAAAGGCGGCGGTAAATCAGTAACGCTGAAATCAATGCTTGAAGATCAGCTGCTTATAGGCAATAAAGTAATGGTACTTGATATCGAAAGCGAGTATCAGCCTATGGCAAAGGTCTATGATGGTCAAACCATAAAGATAAACAGCAATTCAAGGATAAATCCTCTGCAAATATGTAAAGTTGTAGACTCACGAGTTGATGATGAGATATCACCAGAGGACGAAGCAAGAGAAAATTTTGCTTCTGAAATGTCAAGAATACGCACATTTATGTCAATGTATATGCCAGAAATAGATATGTACACTATGGAAATCTTCATGGATCTTGTAACTGAATGTCTGTCGGACAAGGGTATTTTTCCTGAAACAGATGTTACATATCTTGATCCGAAACAGTTTCCGTCTTTTACAGATGTAAACAACAAGCTTCACGAAAAGCTTTGCAACAGAACAGGTATGCCAGAAAGAAAATATGAAGCGTACAGCAATATTCAGGTGTATATAAAACAGCTTTGCGGTAAAGGTGCATATGCAGGAATGTTTGACGGAGCGACTAATGTTGATGTAAAAAGCAATAACCTGATAATCTTTGATGTTAAGAGCATAAGTGAAATGGCTGAGAATGTATACAACGCTCAGCTTTTTAATATTCTCACTATTATGTGGTCAACGATATGCAAAAACATAGGCTACAATCAAAACCTTATCAATCCATGGGATAAAAGAAATGTTGTGTGTCTTATTGACGAAGCTCACAGATTTATCTCAGTGAAATATCCACAGGTAACAGAGTTTATTGAAAAACTTGTTCGCCGCACAAGAAAATATTTTGCAGGATTATGGTTTGCAACTCAATCAATATTAGACTTTATTCCTGACGGAAACATCACAGCAGCAGGCTCTATAAAAGTCATTTTCTCCCTAGTTCAATACCGATTGGTGCTTAAACAATCGCCTGAAAGCATTGAGATATTGCACCAAGCCTTTCCGCAATTCTCATATACCGAGCTTAAAGAAAGCACAGCATTTGAGCCTGGTCAAATGCTGTTGTCATTAGGAGCAGGCAGGGACAAGCTGCATTGCAGAAGAATTGTTGGCGCAAGACAGCTCCTCTATATGGGCAATGCAGAGGACAGAATAGAGATAATCCACAACTGCTTTTCTCACTATTACAACGAATATTCTAAGCAGGAATATGGACTTATGTTGAGAAAAATGGACGCTGATTATTTCAGGAAATGCTTCCTTGCAGAAACATATTCCTACCTTAGAATGGAGCAAAACATAAGTCATTATATTGACGCAGTTATAGTTCAAATGGTGGATAATCTTATCAAAGAACTTCTTCAAGCTGCAGGAACGGAGGCGGCACGATGAAAGTAGTAAGTCCTAAAAGCAGCAGTAAAATATATATAATATTTACTGTTGTGACAGTGTTGTTAGCAGCATTTTTTCTCACGTCGAACAGATGGATGCAATCAATTACATACAAAAGCAAAAGCGATAATTATAACCAGTCGCTAACACTTAATTGCTACAATATAAAGATAACAGACGCTTCTTACCACGATAATATTTGCGAATTCGTTTTAAAATGCCGCCTTTCTGGCAGTGATACTGGGGCAACATATCCCGAAATTAAGACGATAAGATTTGATGATGATCTAACAGAGTATAAGTTCACACTCAGCGAAAAATATGATGATTATTCAAGAAAAGTAACAGTGAAAGACCCTCCGTCCGACTTCAAGATAATGCGTGTTGTTGTCAGATCTGCTCTGCCAGATACAAAATATGCAGACGCATATGATGAATTTGGAGAGAAGATCCCTGCACACACTGAGAAAGGAAAAGGGTACATTAGAACGATAACTATTGACCGAAAAGATATGCAGAAAAGTGCAATAAAAATCGTCCCAGGCAATACTGAAAGCCGTACACAAACGAGTACAGCAAGCAGTATTTCAAGCACAAAAAGTCCAATATCCACAACAGCACAAGCTGTCGCTGTGACTACAAAGGCTACATCACAAACAACACATAACGTCAGCGAAAAGGCGGCAGAAGAGTCACAAACAAGCACAACTACTTCAACCAAACATCAAGCTGCAACAGCAGAAAACAACACAAGACCGCAGGAGACAAGACGTTATGATGAGCCTGCATATGCCCCAGAACAGACTACTGGCGCAACACATAATGAGCCTGCTCAAACACTTGCGCCGTCTACACAACTGCCAGAGCAGGTAACAACTACAACAACGCAGCCTAGAGTCTATTCTATAAAGCTTGCTACAGATTTTGAGTATAATGACGTTCAGCTTAAAGTGGGAGGACGCACTCAGCTTCGTGCAGAGATCGAGCCTGACAATGCCATTAATAAGAACGTAAAATGGGAGAGTAACCGTCCTGATATTGCAACAGTTGACAGCAACGGCAATGTAACAGCCGTATCAAAAGGCAAAGCTATCATAACCGCAACAACAGAAGATAAGGGCTTAAAGGCAAGCTGTATGATAACAGTTAGCCAATAATGAAAAGAGGTAATCAGAATGACTTTTAATAATTCTTCAAACAAAGTAAGAGTAATAGGTTTTATCGTTTCTGATATAAAAAACCTAAGTGCCTATGCTATCGAATTTCTTATCGCAGTGCCTAGAAAGGCTAAAAAAGGCGAGCAGAGCTTTAACGATGTTTTCACTGTATACGTTAATGAGGAAAGCACAATTTCCTTTACAAGAAATCATTTGCGCAAAGGCAGCGTGATAGTAGTTAAGGGAGAACTGAGGACTTTTAAAGATAATAACGTGAAAATATGCAGCAGTGATATAACCATCTCGTCACAGAACAAGTGAGGTAAAGCGCTATGGAAAACATACTTTTTGAGTATCCCGTCAATGATGAAAACAGGTCTTTTGATGATGAGTTTCAAGTTCAAAAAGCGAGAGCTAACAAGATAAAATATACTGTAATAATTGCAGTTTTTTGTGCATTGGTAATGTATTTTTTATCTGCACTTTTTGCAAAAGCAGCACTGCTTTTTTATTTTCTGACAGCACTTTTTGTGTTTATCGCAATGATAACAGGAAAGATGTTTGTGAAATATCCAAGGCATTTTCTTTATATAAAGGCAACAGAACATGAACTGCAGCTTGCTTACTATAAAGATAAAAAAGAGGATTTCCACTTCCAATATAACAGCATTGAAGAGATCAGGTTTGCAGACAAGAATTTCACTGCTGTATATATAAAAGAAGAAGGACGTAAACCATATTACTTTGAATTAAATAAGTGGACACCTGAGCAAGGCTTTTTCCTTTACACCATACCGCAAATTCTCCCTAACGTGTTCAAGGGCAACAGCAAAGAGATAGCAAAAAAATATGGTGATGAAGCTGATTATTACAACAGAATTTACGAGGGGAATAATTAAAAATGGATATAAAAATAAGAAATATCTCTCCACAGGTCATAAGCGAAATAGACAAAATAGCCAAACAAGAGGGTGTTTCGCAAAACACCCTTTATAATAAAATCATTTCTGACTATGTCAAATACAAGGACGATTTTGTTATAAACATACTCCCTGCTATCGTCCGCTCGCTTGTAAACAGCGAGCTTGAACGCTTATCTGAGGGAGCAAAAACAACGATAAATAATGTGTATATTGCAGCACAAAAAATGATGAGTACAACAGAAAAAATCGAAAATCTGCTTACAGAAACGCTTAAAAATTCTGAAGAAAACTCAATTACAAATGATGAAATTTTGCGGATACTCGAAATTTCAGACAAAGATAATTCATAAACAGGGCGGTTTTGTTTACACAATAGAAATATATACAAATTATTACAGCAGTAAAAGTATATACTTTAGATATACTTTTACATAATAAGGGATATTTAATATATCCAAAAGATATATCAAGCAAAAAAGCGGATATAAAAAGGATATATAATTGAAATGTCTACCAAAAAAACGTATATCAAAAAGATATACTTATAAGTTGCATGGGGGTCATGGCAGCACACTTTAAACCTCGGTTTTACCGAGGTTTACAAACGGCGTGGGGGTCACGCCTTTATGCTCTTGAGCAACCGATTTTAACTTAGAGTAATAGAAATTAAATTCAAAATCAGAAAAGGACTGATAAAAATGCCTGTAAAAAAATTAATTACACTTACAGAAGAAAATTTTCAAAAAATGCAAGAGATACAACGCTTGCGAGGAATTACAACAACGAGCGGCTGTGTGACGGCATTGATAAATGACGCATACAATAGTGACCACGATAAAACCGCCGATGATACACAGCTGAGAGAGATCGCAGCAAATGTAGATAAACTGCTGATGATCGCACGAGAAAGCGAGAGTATGATATATCAGGAGCGTGACGGAGTCAACACGCTCCTGCATTTTTACGAGGTGCAGGAATACCAATCGGCAGACAAGCGACTGACAGACAGCAAGCCTCATGACGTGCTTAATAAGTCTGCTGAAAATTATCAGCAACTTGTGCACCGGCGATCGATTGACAAAGGTGTTTCGGCACTGCAAGATCAAGACAATGAGGAGAATGACACTGAATGACCCCAAATATATTTCATAAATGCGAATTCGTGTACAGCTGGCGTATAAGCGGTGACGGCGGCACTGTGCTGTTTGACTTTCTCAGTTATATGCTGCGTCCAGAGGCTTTCGAACCCAGCAAGCACGCTGATGAAATGGAATATGTATATTCGGAGTTCATACCAAACGAAAAGAGTCAGGCACAGGATATAAAAAAAGAACGATCCTATGGAGCGTTTACAAGCACTAAAGATAATTTGACCGCCGCTGATCTGGATAAGATACGGCAGCAGGAACGAGCAAGCCGTTCAGAGGGCTGCCCTAAGTATGCAGGTGTTATATCATTTGATAATGCATATCTGCGAAAAAATGATTTCATTGTAGGGAATATGCTAGACAGACAAGCACTTGTGGACGCTGCACGAAAAGGCATTAACGCTATGATAGATAAATCGCAAAAGCTTGACGCCAACAACTGTTACTGGGTAGGTGCTATCCATGTAAACACAGGCAACGTGCACATACATTATCAGCTTGTGGAATATCACAGACTTGAGGACAGACGCATTACATACAAGAACAGAGGTCAAGACAAGGTTGAGCAGGCAGCATTAGACGAACTAAAAAGAGTAATGACACACTGCATTGACAAGAGCATAGCAGCACAAGAGCTTACAAGATTTCAAAGAGATGTACTTGCTCCGAGCATCAAAAGTGAATTTGCAGGAAGTATTCAAAAAATAAATGCACTTATCGACAAGCTTCCTGATGACCTAAAAAACAGCGGCAATCAGTGGCGGTATGCAAAACAAAGTAAACCCATAAAAAACGAAATTCAAAGCTGCATACGGTCTGTAATATCTGAAAATACCACATTGAGTATTATGTTCGACACATATCTCCATAAGCTTGACGAAATACAAGCAACGTTGTTTCGCAAAAGGTACGGACAAAATTCAAGGTGGGCAAATTATAAAGAAAACGAGCTTAATGGCAAAAACGGAGACGGCAAAGACGGATTTTATTCACGAGTCGGCAATTCGTTTCTGAACATCTGCCGAGAATACTATATGACAAAGGACAAGAACATACAGATCGACAACAACATCCCAGAGCCGAAAACGTATCTGTCTGAAAAAGAAAGCGAAGGCTTTTCTGAGAAAAATGAGTCTGACTACAACAACGGTATTTCCTCGCAGAAATCAAAAGTGTATCTGTCTGAAAATAAAAAAGATGATTTTGAGGATGCTATGCCTTATGACTCTTTAGAAAACTCTGATATCCCTGATGATTTGGAAATGTACCTATCTTCGAGAAATCATGATGAGCTGTACGGACAAAATGCTCCCGACAACAGCGTGGATGTTTTTCCGCAAGAGCCTGAAGCGTATCTGTCTGAAAAAATAAATGATGAATTTGAGCGAACAATGCCTTATGGCTCTTTTGAAAACTCTGATATCCCTGATGAGCTGTATGAGCCAAATGTTCCTGACTACAACACGGATATTTTTCCGCAAGAGCCTGAAGCGTATCTGTCTGAAAATGATAAAAGCGATCAGGCAGTGGAACGTCTACGCATAGATTGGAGCAAGAACTATAAGCTTGCCCTCGACTATATGTACGGAAATGAACAGAACAAATCAGCAGTCATAAGAAAAGACCCCGAAAAAGCTTTTGAAATACTCTCAATAGAAAGCAAAAGCGGAAATATTCTCGCAACATATGACATAGGCAAGCTTTATGACAGCCAAATGCTAAAATCCAATGACGGCGATACACTAAGTCAGCAATATTACAGCAAAGCCTTTGAGGATTTTCACAAGCTGCTGTCCATAGTAAGCATGAGTGATGACAAACGTGATAATTGGACAAAATCCTATCTCAACTATCGTATAGGTAAAATGTACGAATATGGGCTTGGCGTTACTCAAGACTATAGCTCAGCTATAGAGCATTATAAGCTGTCTGAAAACAAATATGCTTTTTTTGCTCTCGGTAACATATACAAATACGGCTCTGGTGTTGAAACAGACTATGCCAAAGCATTTGACTATTATATGCGCTCACTAAGCAGCAAAGGCGGAATGCCGTTCGCAAGTTATGCCGTAGGACAAGCTTATGAACTGGGACAAGGAGTAGAAAAAGACCTATCAAGTGCGCATAATTTTTACGCTGAAGCTTTAAATGGTTTAGAGAAAGTATTCACGAAAAACCATGACGATAATATCAGCTACAAGATAGGTATGATGTATCTGAATGGCAAAGGAACGGATATAGACCTTGAATGTGCTGAAAAATATCTGCTGCTCTCGGCGGACTCCAATAACTATAAAGCACAATATATGCTCGATAAGCTCTATCAGAGCGACAACAAAAAAGATCTTCAAAAGGCTGAAAAAGTCCTGATAAAGGGTGCTGAAAACGCACAGGATAAAACAGGATTGTGTGAATATAGTCTTGGCAAGCTGTATCTTTCACAAGAGAGATATGACAAGGCGGCATCATACTTGGAACGTTCAGCAGCAAAAGATAATTACTATGCAGCATACACTCTCGGAAAACTCTATCAGGAGCAATTCAATGACAATGCTCTTGCAGAAAAGCACCTCATGCACGCTGCTGAGCATAAGGATGATGTTATGGGAATAGCAGCGTACCGCCTTGGTAAATTGTATCTTTCATTTCAGGAAAAAAGAAAAGCATTGCAGTATTTCATCAAAGCCGCAGACAAGGATAATACATACGGAATGTATGCTGCAGGGAAAATTCTTCTTGATAGCAGAAAATCAACAGAAGTTTCAAAAGGAATACGCTACCTTTCATCAGCCGCCGATAAGGAATTTGAGCCTGCGATATACACTCTAGGCAAATACTATAGCTCATTCAATAATACAAAAGCTAAAGAATACCTTAAGCGTTCTGCGTTTGAATACAACGATCCAAATGCACAGTATATTCTTGGAAAAATGTATCTGTCTGAAAATAAAAACGAAATGGCTGAAAAGTGCTTCCGTCAGTGCGCTTTAAACGGCAACAACAGTGGACAGCTCGCTTATGGTTTAATGCTGCTTCGTGACGGTCAAAAGAAAGCAGCATATCAATGGCTGAGAAAGTCAGCACGCTCAGGCAATGACATTGCTAAAAA
>ULPG01037623.1_pt1 | contig 41388 bp, 29 predicted proteins | sample 1953321 | NCBI WGS metagenome assembly ULPG01 (sample SAMEA4835624, study PRJEB28245) | human gut metagenome | biome: gut microbiome; material: fecal sample | place: Denmark | collected 2008 | reverse complement strand
GTTTATGGCTTCTGGCCATGTGCAATCTGCTTAGGTATTCACTATGCACCATTTGCTTATATCTTAATCGGTGGTATCTTACGTAATATGGATGCTAACTTAGAAGAAGCAGCAACTATTTTAAAAGCCACAAGATTTAAGATTTTAAGAAGAATTACATTACCAATCGTTATGCCAGCACTTCTTTCAACAGTCTTGTTGGTATTTGCAAGTTCGGTAAGTAGTTACACAGTTCCAGCTTTCTTAGGAACAAAATCAGGCTTTATGACTTTGTCTTTACAAATGAAGAGCTTAATTAATGGCTCTCAATATAAAGGACAAGGTTACGTTATGGCTACGGTATTAATGCTATTTAGTATTCTTATCTTAATGGTCAACCAATTTGTTACAAACTCAAGAAGATCATTCACAACCGTCACTGGTAAATCTTCACAAGTTTCACTTGTAAAATTAGGCAAAGTAGGTAAACCGATTATTACGACAATTGTCGTTTTCTATGCAGCTTTCTTTGCAATTATTCCACTTGTTTCTTTCGCATTAGAATCATTCTTAGAAGTATCTGGTGATTATTCAACATTTACACTTTATTATTGGATTACGAGCGAACAAACTAACGCTTATATCACAGGATCTGTTGGTATTCTTAGAAATAAGGAAATTTGGAAAGCATTTGGAAATTCATTATTAATTTCTATTATTTGTGCTTTAATCGCTGGTACATTTGGTATCTTGGTTGGTTATGGTGTTGCTAAAAAACGTGGTAGCAGACTTGCAAACTACGTAAGTAACTTAGCCTTCTTACCATACTTAATTCCAGCAATGTCATTTGCAACTATCTATTTAATTATGTCTTACACAAAGGCATTAAGTTTCTTAAATGGCTCGCTATTATTATTGATTGTCGTTGGTTCTATTAAATTCTTACCATTCGCATCTAAATCAGGTACAAATGCTATGCTTCAATTATCAAATGAGATTGAAGAAGCAGCCATTATTGTTGGAGTACCATGGTGGAAACGTATGGTTAGGGTTTTATTCCCAATTCAAAAATCTAGCTTTATTTCAGGTTACTTATTACCATTCGTTTCCTGTATGCGTGAATTGACATTGTTCGTTTTATTAACAGGTTCAAGTACAATTTTAACAGCCGTATTACAAAACTACGAAAAATATGACTGTGTCCAAATCAGTAATGGTATTAACTTAATTATCATTGTCTCAGTATTAGTTATTAACTTAGTTGTAAACAAGTTAACAGGTGCATCTATTGATAAAGGTGTAGGAGGTTAAAAATATGCCAGAGATTATTTTAAAAAATGTTACAAAGAGATGGGAAAAATTTGTCGGTGTAGATAATTTGAACATGGTCATTAAAGATCGTGGATTCGTTACTTTACTTGGCCCATCTGGTTGTGGTAAAACTACAACTCTTCGTATGATTGCTGGACTTGAAACTCCAACATCTGGACAAATTATCATTGATGGTGTAACAGTATTTGATTCTGAAAAAGGTATCAATATTTCACCAGCTAAAAGAAATGTTGGTTTCTTATTCCAAAACTATGCTTTGTGGCCACATATGACTGTTTATCAAAACATTGCATTCGGTCTTGAAAACTTAAAGTGGAAGAAGGAACAAATTAAAGAACGTGTTGACGAATTACTCAAGATGTTAAAAATTGAAGAATTTGTTGGAAGATATCCAAGTGAATTATCAGGTGGTCAACAACAACGTGTTGCTATTGCTAGAACATTAGCACCAAATCCAAAAGTTCTCTTTATGGATGAACCACTTTCAAACTTAGATGCTAAGTTACGTCTTGAAATGAGAACTGAGTTAAAACGTCTCCATACAGAAACTAACTCAACTTTCGTTTATGTTACACACGATCAACTTGAAGCTATGACACTTGCTACTGAAGTTTGTTTGATGAAAAATGGACTTTTACAACAATATGCTCCACCACTTTATGTTTATTCGAATCCAAACAATTTATTTGTTGCCGATTTCGTTGGTAACCCAGCTATGAACTTCATTCCAGCTAAGGCTCAACAAATTGATGAATTAACATATGAAGTCAGATTCCATAATGTTGTAACAAGATTTACAGCTAATGAACCATTTGAATTACCAAGTGAAGATGTCGTTTTAGGTATTAGACCTGAATTCGTTGAAATAAGCGATAAAGGTTTAGCTGCAAAAGTTTATTCAACATTACCAGCAGGTATGGAAACAACTGTTAAAGTTAATGTTGGTCAAGACATCTTAACTTCTGTTGTATTCGGTATTATTGACTATAAAGTTGATGAAGATATTCATATTAACTTTAAAGGAAATAGTATTATCTTATTTGATAAAGCAAGCACAAATAGACTTGTTGATGGTAAATTAGATTTAGTCGATTAATAAAATAAGCTATTAGGAGTAAAATCTTAATAGCTTTTAACTTGTAAAAAAATAATTACAAACAATAAAAAATGGTAATATCATTGATTAAATATAATATATATTGTAATATTAGTTAAACAAAAATGCATGTTGTCATAAAGCTTTGTTTAAAAAATTGATTCTAACAATTTAAAGAGAATACGATTAGTTAGAAAGGTTCATAGGGTTGTGCTATGAACCTACTTTTTTTTGAAATTGAAAAAGCTATTTATATATAATTTTCTTTTTATTTGTTGTATAATTCAATCAATATGGAAAACTTTATTGATTCATTCGAAGTAGATGGAAACGATAAGCCAGTAGTTAAAGGGTGGAGATTGACTTTAGGTTATGCTGGCTTCTTTATGATCGTTGTAGGTATAATGCTTTTAGTCCCATTGATTACTTTAATATTTTATCCAAGTGAAGCTAAATACTTTATACATTTTTTGATTGTAGGTTTATTAAATATAATTATAGGATGTATACCATTTTTTAGATATATTTATAAACGCAAGCACGCTCAATTAGCTACACACCAAGATGCATGTATTGTAGTCTTATGTTGGATATTAGCTATTGTTATGTGTGCTATACCATTTGCTACTTCAGGACTTTTAACTTTTTCTCAGGCAATATTTGAATCTGCATCAGGAATTACAACGTGTGGGTTAAGCATTGTTTCTGATTTTGATAATTTCCCACATATTTTCTTCATCTTAAGAAGTCTAACTCATTTAGTTGGTGGTATTGGATTAGTATTGGTTATGATATCAGCTCTTTCTGATAGATATGGAATGAAGTTATATGCATCTGAAGGACACTATGACAGATTTATGCCAAATCTATTAAAGAGTTCCCGTGCTATTTTATTAATTTATTTAGGATTTATAATTTCAGGTGTTATAGCTTATGTAATCTGTGGTATGCCAGTATTTGATGCTATTGTCCATTCAATTGCTGCTGTTGCTACAGGAGGATTTTCAAATAAAGCTGATAGCATTGGCTTTTATAATTCGCGTTCTATAGAAATTGTTTCAATGGTTTTAATGCTTTGTGGATCAACAAACTTCTTATCACACGTATTTTTATTTAAAGGGAAGTTTAAAAACTTCTTTATGTATTGTGAAAACAAATTTATGTATGCTTTTTATGCTGTTGTTATTCCTTTAGCAGCTATTGGATTATTTTGCGCATATGATAAATACTCTATAGGTGATTCATTTTTAATTAGTGCTTTCCACGTTATTTCAGCATTATCAACAACTGGGTTTCAAACAGTTAAAATTTCACCTTCAACAGCGAGTTCTTTCTTGTTTATATTAACGCTTTGTATGCTTATTGGTGGTCAAACAAACTCCACTGCTGGTGGCTTAAAAATATATAGATTAAATTTAATGATTAAATCTATATATATCAAAATGAAAGATTCTTTGATGAAAACTAAAACTGTCCACTATTATCGTGTATATCAATTGGATGAGGAAACTTATATCACAAACGAAACGTTACAGGAGAACAATTTGTTCCTAGTAACTTGGATTGCAATTTATTTTATATCTGTTTTAGTATATTGCTTTGCAGGTATTCCTTTTGTAGAATCTATATTTGAAGTCGCTTCGATATTAGGAACGGTTGGTATGTCAATGGGTGGAATTACAGCTAATTCACCAGCCTTTATATTTTATTTTAGCGCATTGATTATGCTCATAGGCAGATTAGAAGTATTTGTTGTTTTCTATGGAATTATTTATTCTATTAGAACTCCAATATCAAAAATATTAACTTTTAAATCTCGTAGAAAGGAGTAATTTTATGCTATTAAGATCAAGAAGAATTGTTTATGTTATAGGTTGCTCTAGTATGGGTGCATACATTGCTGGGGCAATGTCAAAGTTAAATTTTGACGTTTATGTTATTGATGTTAAAGAAGATGCATTCCGCAACTTACCACCAGATTATTCTGGCTTCAAACAAGTTGGTGATGCTTGTGATACCGATTTTTTAAATCATCAAATTTCTAAATCTGCTTATCTTGTTTTAGTAGCTACAAATTCAGACAACGTCAATTCATTTGCTGCTCAATATATTAAAAAGATTATTGGAGTTGATTTGGTTATAGCTAGAATTTACGATGTAGAAAAGCATGTTTTATTAGATAATTCTGGAATAAAGATTATTTATCCATCACTTTTAACAGCTGGTAAATTCTTTGATATAGTTAAAGATTATAATAAGGAAGGAGAATAAAATTATGAAAATAGTCATTGCTGGTGGCCAAAGTAAGGCTGACTTCCTTATTGAGATGTTTAAGAAAGAACATCATAAATTAGTAGTAATTAATGATAGTTTAAGTTATGGCACATATTTAGCCAAAAAGCATAAAGTTGACGTTATAATTAATGATCCAACTAGTAAGTTTGTCTTAGAAGAAGCACAAATTGAGAACTTTGATGTTTTAGTTGCTCTTCTTCCAAATGATGCTGATAACTTAGCTTTATGCCAAATTGCTAAGAGTGTATTTAGTGTCAAGAAAACTGTCGCTAGTGTTTCCGACCCACGTAACGTTCAATATTTTAGAATGATGGGAGTTGACACAGCTATTAGTGCAACATATATGATTTCAAAATACATTGAAAAGGCCTCTGTATTAGAAGGTATAGCTAGATCGATAGTTACTGAGTTTGAAGCTTTAGCAATTACAACTATTACTATAGAAAAAAGCTCAATTATGGCTGATAAATCATTAGCTGTTATTAATTTGCCATCAGGTATTTCAATTGGTGCTGTAATGCGTGAAAATGATGTTATAGTTCCACGTGGTTCAACAGTACTTTATCCAGGAGATAAGGTGTTAGTAATCTCTAGTTCAAAGCAACAACAAGATGCTATTGACCTTTTTGCACAGACAAAATGATTATAGTTCAAGTACAAAATGCTGTAAAAGAATATAATGGAGTTCCTTTATTTTCTCCAGTTTCTTTTGAGATAAATGAAAAAGAAAGAATAGCTTTAATCGGTCCTAATGGAACAGGTAAATCTACAATTATTAAAATGATAACTGGTGAGTTAGAGACTGATTCTGGCAAGGTTGTCATTGGAAAAGGTTTCACTATTGGATATTTATCACAAAGTGTTATTTCCGATTTAGGAAATACATTGTATGAAGAAGCTTCATCTGTCTTTGCTGATTTAGAAAAGATGGGTAAAGACTTACAAGCTATGTGTCATAGGTTAGAAACTGAATACGATAATCAAGAGCTATTAGAAACATATTCAAAATTAGAAACTAAGTTTTCAGAACTTGGTGGCTATGACTATCATTACAAAATCGATATGATGTTAGGCAAATTTGGTTTTGATAAAAAAGATTTTGATAGACCAATATCAACTTTTAGTGGTGGTGAAAGAATGAAAATGGCTTTTGCCAAAATTCTTTTAATGAAACCAGATTTATTGCTATTGGATGAACCAACTAACCATCTAGATATCGATACAATAGAATGGCTAGAGTCTTATTTAAAGACATATCCGGGATCTGTCTTTTTTGTCTCTCACGACCGTTATTTTATAAATGCTTTAGCTAATAAAATCATTGAATTAGATCAACATAAGATTGAAACTTATATCGGCGATTATGAAAAATATGCTGTCTTGAAGAAAGAAAGATATGAGCAACAGTTAAAAGCATATAAACATCAACAAGCTGAAATGAAAAAACTAGAATGGTTTATTACATACTACATGCCTAAACCACGTTTTGTTTCAAGAGCTCATGATAGAGAAAAGAAATTAGCGCGTTTAAAACAAAATGCCATTGAAGCACCAAAAGAGACTAAGAATAAAATTAGTATGAATATCACTGGTGAAATTCGCAAAGGTAAAAAATTAATTTCTATCGAAAATATGACGGTTGGCTATGATGAACCTTTAGTTAGCAATATTAATTTGTTAATTGAAGGAGGGGATAAACTTGCAATTTTAGGACCTAATGGATCTGGCAAAACAACATTTATAAAAACAATAAAAGGTGAGCTTAGACCATTGAGTGGTGAATGTGAGTTTTTAACAGATTTAAATATAGGTTATTTAAGACAAGATGGTATTAATCTACGTAGTCCTCAAACTATTTTTGAATATTTTAGAGATATGTATCCAGAAATGTCCAATCAAGAAATATACAACCATTTAGGAAGATATGCTTTTTCTTATGATGAAGTTAATGAAAAAGTAATAGATAATCTTTCTGGTGGTGAAAGAATGCGCGTTGTTATTGCTGAAATGGTTTTACGTCACTATGATGTTTTGATCTTAGATGAACCAACGAACCATTTAGATATGATGACAAAAGAAGAGTTAATTGAAGCTTTAAACGATTATAAAGGAACACTTCTTGTAGTATCACACGATCGTTATTTCGTCGATAAAGTAACTAATAAATTAATATTCTTCCACAATCATAAAACTTTATATTATGCCAGTGGAACATATTCAGAATTTAAAGTTGACGTTTTAGATCCTTTAGTTAATAAAGAAAATGAAGAGATTAGTAATCAAAAAGCTCTTGAAGAACAACTAGAACGCGAAAAGTACAAAGCTCAAGTTAAGACTGAAAAGAAAAAGATTAATAAACCTAGACCAAAGTTGGCTAAAAATAAAATTGAAGAAAAACTTGCAAGACTTGAAAGAGATTTGAGTGTAAAGCACTCTTATTTAGACTTACCTGAATATTATCAAAATAGCCAAAAAATGAACGAACTCAGTCAGGAAATAAGCTCACTTGAAAAAGAATATGAATCATTAATTGATGAATTGTCATTATATGATGAAGATTAATATTATGTTGCTTAAATAGAAATATTTAAAGTACTTTTATTTAAACGAGGAAAAATAATGATATAATTAAAACGAAAGGATGAATACCATGACAGAAAAAGAAGAATTAATTATTCCATTTGAAGAAATTAAGAACAACAAAGAAATTAATACTTATATTACTCAAGCAAATGCATCTTTATCGGCAATGGGGTTTACAGAACACTCATTTGGACATGTTACAATATGTGTAAATGTTGTTAAAGACTTATTAACAAAACTAGGTTATTCTAAAAGAGAAATAAATTTAGGTCAGATTGCTGCATATATGCACGATATTGGAAACGTAGTTAATAGAAATGATCACGCTCAAACAGGTGCTGTTATGGCATTTAGAATTTTGGATAATTTAGGCATGATGGTAGAAGATATAGCTACAATCGTTACAGCTATAGGTAATCACGATGATTCAACTGCTTATCCTGTCAATGCTATTACAGCAGCATTAATTTTAGCTGATAAAACAGATGTTAGACGTTCAAGGGTAACTAATAAAGATAGAACGACATTTGACATTCACGATAGAGTAAATTTTGCTGCTGTTCAAAACTCTGTAAATTTGGATACTGAGGCTAAAACTTTCACGTTAAAGATAGTAATCGATACAGAAATATGTTCGGTTATGGATTACTTTGAAATATTCTTGGAAAGAATGATCCTTTGCAAAAAAGCAGCAAAGAAATTAGGATTAGAGTTTAGACTAATTATTAACGATTTAAGCGTAATTTAAATAATAAAAAAACACCATGTTGAATGATACTATATTATAAAATGTACATAGTAAAATGACATTTAATAAAAAAGTATTTTCTACTCATTGGTTTTTTTTATTTGACTATATCATTGCGACTCTTTTTAAAACTGAAGTTATTACAGAACTTAATTCAGCAAATGTTGCATCGACTTTTCCACGCATATAATCAACTACTAAATGAACAAATGCATTTGTCATCATATCGATCTCCATAAGCTTTATTTTTTGATTGCTAGATAATCCGTTTAATTTAATATCTTTTAAAATTCTTCCATTTATATAAGATTTTAGTTTATCGATAAATTGAACTGGATAGTTTGATGTTAAAATCATTTTGTATGTTGATTCATTCTCTTTTAAATTTTTTAAGACATGGTCAATATATGGCATATCTGTTGCCATTTTTCTAGCTGCATTATACTCGTCAAATGCATTGTCTAACATGTCTAATATTTCATCTTCAAACTCTTCTAATAATGCATAAATATCTTGATAATGACTATAAAAAGTACTTTTAGAAATATCAGCTCTATCGATAATTTCTTTAACTGTAATTTTATCTATGCTTTGTTTTTCTTGAATTAATTCTGCAAATGCTTGTCTAATTAATCTCTTTGATCTAAGCGAATTCCTATATTCTGCCATAAAATGCCTCCAAAATAAGACTGATAACGCTTTTTGGTATGATTTTGTACTAAATTCCAAAAATTGTTATTTTACAAATCCTTCTATATTAGTATATTACAAACGCAACAAAAATCAAACTCTAGTTTGAAAATAAACAAAAGTTTTATTTTGTACTATAGGAGGTAATTACATGAATGTACTAGAAGTCGAACATTTAACTAAAGATTATGGCTCTGGTCGTGGTGTATTTGATGTTTCATTTGCAGTTAAGGAAGGCGAAGTGTTTGGCTTCCTTGGACCAAATGGTGCAGGTAAAAGTACAACGATTAGACATATCATGGGCTTTTCAAAACCTGATAGTGGTAAAACGATGATTTTTGGGAAAGATTCATTTAACCATTATTATGAGATTTTAAACCGTGTTGGTTATATTCCAGGTGAAATTGCATTACCAGCAGGACTTACTGGTTATGAATTTTTGAAAATGATGCAAGATTTGCAACATATTCATAATCAAGAAATGTTAGATAAAATGCTTGATTTATTCAAATTGGAACCAAACGTATTAAAAGGTGAAACAAAGAGAATGAGCTTAGGTGTTAAACGTAAGTTAGCAGTTGTTACAGCCTTTATGTCAGATCCAGATGTATTGATATTGGATGAACCTACAAGTGGACTTGATCCAGTTATGCAGGAAGTATTTATCAAGTTTATTGAAGAAGAAAAGAATAGAGGAAAAACGATATTGCTCTCTAGTCACATTTTCTCAGAAGTTGATGCTACATGTGACAGAATCGGTATCATTAAAGATGGAAAGATTGTTTCTGAATTTAATGCAAACGATTTAAAACATGCTTCGATTAAAACTTATAGATTAACATTTATTAATAAAGATGAATATTTAAAATTTGCTAATAATTATTCAGCAAAGAAATATGAAAATATTATAAATGTTCTTGAATATAAGGAAGAGAAAAATAGAGTTCTCGTTTCAGTCGATGATAAAAATATAAATAAATTTATCTCAATTGTCTCTGAATATTCTCTCGACGAATTTTCTAATCGCAAAGAAACACTTGAAGATTACTTCATGAAATTCTACAAAGAAGATAAAGATTTCAAAGGAGCATTATAATGAGTACTATTGAAATAAGAAATTTAACTAAAGATTACGGAGATAATCGAGGAATATTTGATATTAACCTTGATATTAACCAAGGTGAAATGGTTGGTTTTGTTGGAACTAACGGTTCAGGTAAAACAACAACTATTCGAAATATCATGGGATTTATTAAGCCAACATCAGGAAGTGTTAAAGTTGATGGCTTAGAAGCTTGGACACATTCAAGTGAATATGTAAAAAATATCGGATATGTTCCAGGTGAAATTGCGTTCCCAGATTTACCAACAGGTATTGATTTCTTAAAGAGTCAAGCAAACTTCTTAGACCTAAATGATTTAAGTTATGCTAATGAATTGATTGAAAAATTACAATTGGATCCAAGAGCTAACCTTAAGAGAATGAGTAAAGGTATGAAACAAAAGACAGCTTTAGTTGCTGCTTTAATGAAAGACCCAAAAATCATTATCTTAGATGAGCCTACAACTGGTCTTGACCCTTTGATGCGTGTTGCCTTCTTGGATATCATTAAAGAAGAACATGCTAAAGGAAAAACAATATTTATGAGTTCTCACATGTTCGAAGAAATGGAAGAAACATGTGATAGGGTTGCCCTTATTAATGATGGACACATCATTGATATAGCTGATATGCATGCTATTCATTGTAGAACAGTCAGAGACTTTAAGATTGAATTTAAAAATAGCAAAGATTATAAAGATTTCTTAAATTTATCATATGACGTAATTAGAACACAAGATCAATATAATCAAGCAACAATTAGAATTGATAAAGCAAATATTAATAAACTATTTGTTGATTTGCAAAAATATGATGTCAAATTTATTTCTGAAGTCAAATATACATTGGAACGTCACTTCAAGGAAATAATGTTAAAAAATAACGAATTAGAAAAGGAGAGTAAGTAATATGTTTAGTAAAGCTTTATTTAAACAATCTTGCAAAGCTAATGGTGTAATGTGGTCAATTATTACAGCAGCTGTTTGCTTTATGTTAGCTTGCGTTATGTTAATTAGTGGATCTGGCAATATTGCCGATGTAAAAAACGCTGTAGAAGATACTATTATTGTAGAAACTATCAATTCTCAAATGGAAAAACAAGCCCTAACATTCTACGATAGAGCTAATGTTGGTGCCAAATACTTTGATAATAGCTTTGTCTTAGAATTCAAAAATGAATATCAAGGCAATATTTCAAAGGCAAACGAATATCAAACAAAAACAGACGCTTGGATTGCATCAATGCCTAAAGTTAGTGATTATGAAGATTTAACACAATATCAAGCAGCTATGTTAGCATGGAAGGCAAATGCACCTGCTTATGATGAAAATAGTGTTGAAAAGTATCACATCTATTTAGTCTCACAATGGTTAGAAGCAGCACCAAAACAAAGTGATTATTCTTTAACAGAAGATTATCAAAAAGCAGTTGCTGCTTGGATGGAACAAAAACCAACTGCTACTTATTCAACTTACGTTTATGTTACTAAAGATTTAATTACAAACGTCTATACAAATGCAGTTAGCGATGTTCAAGCTTACGCTTTAAAGTTAGCAAAAGAAATAGATGAAAATAACGATGAAAATTCACAAGCATATAAAGAATTAATGGCTAGTATGTTATTCTCAATTAACCCTGGCAATAAATTCTCAGAAATTTACGAACAATATGAAGCTGGTTCAACACCAACAGAAGATTATGATGTTACATCTTTAGTTACAAATATCACAGCGAGTGATTTAGTTAAATGGAGTAACAATCAAGAAGCAAGTGATGTTCAAGCATACATCAATAGTACTGAAAGAAATGAATATCGTAATGAAAGAACACAATATTCAACTCCAATTTTAATTGCTGGTAATTTAACAAGTGAAAGCACAAAAGCAACAATGATTACACTCTTAAAAGATTATGGCGTCGATGAAGCAAAATATGATTCATTCGGATATACATATGAAAGTGTAAAACATATGTGCAAGACTTCCATTGTATCATTCAAAGCTCGTTACGATTATGAAATTTCATTAATCGATAGAAGCAGCTATGATAGTGATGAAGCTTATGAAGCTGCAGTTGCTTCAACAATTGCAAAATTAAAGAGCGATTTAACAGATGGTTTATTAGATTCTTTACCAAAAGATGTTTCTGATGCTATCGAAGAAATAGGTCGAATGGACTTATATGGTTTAATTGTCGGTTCAATCTTCTTCAAGATGGCAGGACTTTTACTCCCAATCATCTATATTATTATGGCTTCTAACAACTTAGTTTCTGGTCAAGTTGATTCTGGCTCTATGGCTTATGTTTTATCAACATCAACAAAGAGACAACAAGTTACATTCACTCAAGCTTGCTATTTAATCTCATCATTATTTTCAATGATTGTTTGTACAACAATAACAAGCTGTATCTGCTTTGCATTTATTGATCACGCAAATACAAGCTTAACATATGGAAAATTAATACTCTTGAACTTAGGTGCATTCTTAACATTATTTGCAATTTCAGGTATTAACTTCTTAACATCATGTTGGTTTGATAGAAATAAGAGAAGTATGGCTATCGGTGGTGGCTTCAGTATGTTCTTCTTAGTTGCTACTATGTTAGGCTTATTTGGTTCACAAGTCATTCCATCAGTTGTAAGATTAGATGCCTTAAATTACTTCAACTATTTCTCAATAATTAGCTTATTTGATTCTGTATCTATCCTTGATGGTACTTACACATTTATTTGGAAATTAGCTATTCTTCTTGCTATTGGCGCTGTTGGTTATGTCGTAGGTGCAATTAGATTTAAAAAGAAGGACTTACCACTTTAAAAAAATAAAACTTCAAGATTCGTTCTTGAAGTTTTTTAGTGAATAAAAACAAATATTGCATGTTATTAATAAGCTAATATGTTGTAACCTTTTGGCTGAAAGCCACGATTTACGCTTTCAGCCTTTTTTGAATTTAAAAATTACTCTATATAAATAGTATTTAAAATTGATTTTTTTTGGTAAAATATAATATTGAGGTTTAAGCAATTTGAAAAGAGTTTTTAATCAAAATAAAAAATCTAGAATATGGGAAATAGACTTCTTAAGAGGTCTTCCAATAATAGGCTTAGTGCTTTACCATTTAGGCTATGATTTTATTATGCTTCCTTATGTATTTTCTAATTTTTATGCTATGGGAAATTTGGGATTGCAAAAGTTTTGTTATCGAGTCAGCTTAATCATGGATTCAAGATTGGTAGATTCTTTAGTTCCAGTTTTTGCCGGGACGTTTTTACTTATTTGTGGAATATCATCAAGTTTTTCAAAAAAATAACATTATAAGAGGACTAAGAATATTTGCTTTTGGCATGCTAATAACCTTAGTTACTTCTATAGCTTCTTATATAATTAAAGAAGATATGATTATTTGCTTTGGGATATTGCACTGTATGGGATTAACTTTAACTGTATATGGAGTACTTCAATGGATTTGTAGAAAGTTAAATTTATATATTCCAGATTACGTTCCATTCATGGTTGGTTTATTAATAATTTCAATTGGTATGTTTATAGGTAATAAAGGAAGTTTTGCATATCCAATATTTAATATTAAAAATCTTGGTAAAATTATTTTAGGCACTATTGGATCAAGTACTGATTGGTTTCCTATATTTCCTTGGTCAGGTGTTATAGTAGCAGGTATTTCGTTTGGAAAATGGATCTACCCTGAATATAAGAAACAGAGCTTAATTCCTAATATGGAATTTAAAGTGCTTAAACCAATATCATTTATAGGTAGACATACACTTTTGATATATGCATTACACCAAGTAATATTTATATCAATATTTGCTATGGTTTTGTTACCAATGGGTTATAAAATTTAGGAGATAATATGCCAACACTTTATCAAGCAATAGAGGTAAATCATTGTTTTAAAGGGACTGCATTATCTTTTGAAGGCAAAAAAATTAGTTATAGTACCTTTATAGATAATGTAGATATTTTTGCTTCTAAACTTTATGCATATGGAGTTAGGAAAAATCAGGTCGTAACCTTAGTTTCACCAAATGTTCCTGAAACCATATATACTTTTTATGCACTGAATAAGATTGGAGCTATTGTTTTAGTTGTTCATCCACTTATTCCTCCTATGGTTCTTAACGAAGCTATGGAAAGCGTTGAATCTAAACTTGTTATTTTCCCAGATATTAAATATTTAGACTATAAAAATTCTTTAAAAGATAAAGATTATCTTTTACTAAATATAAAATCTGATTTGAATTTATTAAAGTCGGCTTTATATCCATTAATATATAAATCAAAATTAAAAAATATAAGTAAAGATAAATATATTTATAGATTACCATTATCACGAGAATCATTTGAAATAAATAAAGATGATTATAAACCATCTGTTTATTTGAGATCAGGTGGTACAACAGGAAATAGTAAAACTGTTGTATTAAACGATAAAGCTTTTAACAATATTGCTTTCCAATGTCATAAAATACTTGGATTTTCTCAAAAAGAAGTTGAAGGCAAAAAAATGATGGCAGTTTTACCAATCTTCCATGGATTTGGTTTAGCAATGGGTGTCCATTCTCCTTTAGTTAATAGGGCTACTTCTGCTTTAATGATATCTTTTAGCGCCAAAAAAATAGTAAAAAAAATAAATAAAAATGAATTGTCATTTTTACTTTTAATTCCATATATGGCTAGAAAGTTATTAGAGAGAAAAGACTTTAAAGGTACTAAACTTAAAAATTTAACCCATGCCTTTATGGGTGGAGATAAAGCTGATTTAAAACTGTTTAGTGAGTTTAATGAGAGAATGGAAAAAGCTAATTCTAAATGTCGACTTTTAGAAGGCTATGGCATGACAGAAACAGCATCGGTTAACTTCGTTAATAAACTTGACTCTTATAAAATTGGAACTGTCGGTAAACCGATAGAAGGTGTTAAAGCTAGAATTGTTGATGACGAAGGAAAAGTATTAGAATGTGGTTTCGAAGGAAATATAGAAATCAGTACTAACACTATGATGCTTGAGTACTTAAACGACTCTGAATTAACTAAAGAAGTAATTGAAATTGAAAATAATGATAGTTGGTTAAAAACAGGGGATATAGGTAAAATAGATAAAGATGGATATTTAATTTTTATTAGAAGAAAAAAAGAGATGTTTAAAATTGCAGGCATTAATGTTTTTCCTAGCGACATAAATAGAATTGCTTTAACATTTGAAGATGTTAAAGACTGTGCAACTGTTTTTGTCTCAAACGATAAGCATCCATATGTCGCATTATTTTTAGAAAGTGAAACAAAAAATAAAGTAGAACTAGCACAACTAGTTAAGAAAGAATTGTGCTCTGAATTAATTAAATATTCGGTTCCAGAAAAAATAATTGTTTTAGACAAATTACCACGTACTAATGTTGGTAAGGTAGATAAAAACGCTCTATTAAATTTATATAATTAAAAAGCCATGAGACTTAGTTTCATGGCTTATTTTACTTACTTAACAAGTTTACCTTTTTTGTATTTTTTTAGAAGTTTTTCATCACGTTCATGCATGCGTTCAACTTCTCTTGCTATTTCATCGTGAATAATATCTGACATTTCTGTCGTTGTAATATTATCAAATTCTTCGATGTTGTGTGGCTTTAAAAATTGAATTTGAACAGGGTAACGTTTTAGATGAACATTAGGATTTAAAATTCTAAAAGTCCCATAGATGGCAATAGGTATTATTGGCTTATTAGCTCTATAAGCTGGTTTTAAGGCGCCTGCTTTAAATTCACCTATTTTATAATCTTTGTCTTTTGTTCTTGTTCCTTCAGGGAAAATTATAAAAGACCTTTCAGGATTATTCTCTAACAGTTCAGTTACTCGTCTGATAGATTTTATTTCTTGACGCATGTTAGATCTATCCATGAAAACTCCATCAAGACCAGTGACTATTTTTCCTATTATTGGATATTTTTTAACTTCAATTTTACTTAAAAAAGAAACTGGTCTTTCAAAATATCCTAAAAATGAAACAGCGTCCATCATTGATTGGTGATTTGAGACAAAAAGAACGTTTGTATTTTCTGGTATGTTTTCTGCTCCACCAACTATAAATTCAATTTTAAAGTTTTTCATAGTACTTTTAAGTAGCTTATGAATGTCTTTGTATTTCTTTTCAACAGTAGTTTTTTCTGGATGGCGAGCATATTTATTTATTTTGTGGCTTGTAATAGAAACTTTTGGTAATATTCCACATACGTATCTAACATATTTACGTAAATGCATAATAAACTCCTTCTAATAATTAGATAGAGCAACAATTAATGATAAGCCATTAATTATCATTAATTGTGAGAAGAAGTCTGTATTAATCAAACCTGCTTCATTAAATATTATCTTTGCATAATTATCGAACTTGTATGATACAGTTTCGGTTGTTGGGTTGATAAAGAAATAAACTATTCTACTATTAGCTTTGTCATCATATTTAATTAATAAAGCTCCATGAGATAAGTTTTCAAAAGTTACGGCATTAACGATATCTTCTTTTTTATCAAGTCTGAATATATCCATATTTTTACGTAACTTGATTGCGTCAGCTAGATATTTAACCATATCTTTTCTAGCTGTTCTTAAATTGTAATCTAAGCCGTTTATTTCATCGATCAAATTATAGGAGTTATAATGTGATTTCTTGGTAGCTCCAAATTCCTGCCCTGCGTGAATAAAAGGAATACCATATGATAAAATCGAAACGACATTCATCATTTTGATTCTCTTTAATCTATTTTCAACTGATTCGTCAGCATTTGATAATAAAAGTTTGTCAAAGATAGTTGCATTATCGTGACACTCAACGTAATTGATTGATTGGGTCGGTTCATCGAACATAGGTGGGAAAGCTAAGGCGACACAAGAACCTAATATGCAGTGCTTGAATCCATCGATATAATTGGTATCACCTGATAAATACCCCTTTGAAGCTAAATTGTTGTCAGAAGAAGCGCCTTTGACAACCTCTCTAAATCTATCGTTAAAGAAGCCGATAGTTGGCATTTCTTTAGCGTTATTTGAATTTGCCTTTAAGCTTGATGGTAAATTGGTAGCCATATTCCATCCTTCACCATACATAATAATATCTTTGTTTATATTTTTTAATGTATAGTATGCTTTATTTATTGTTTCTTTATCTAATATGCCCATTAAATCAAAACGATAGCCATCAAATCCATACCATTTAACGAAGTGGACTAAAGCGTCGATAATTAACTTTCTAGCCATATAATGGCATGATTCTATATCGTTTCCACAACCAGATCCGTTAGAGTATGTGCCATCATTATTCTTTCTAAAATAATAACCTGGGCAAAGTTGTTCAAGAGAATTTGATATGCGGTTAAATGTATGATTAAAAACAACATCCATAACTGCTCTTAAACCGTTTTTGTGGAAAGAGCCAACTAATTCGCGAAGTTCGAACAATCTTGTATAGCAATCATCTGGGTTAGTTGAATAAGAACCTTCAGGTGCAAAGTAGAACTTTGGATCATAACCCCAGTTATATTGCTTTGCTGGATGGTCTTCATCTATAGTTTGAAAGTCGTATACAGGTAAAAGTTGAACGTGAGTAACTTCAAGACTTTTAATGTAATCTAAGCCAACCGGGTTTCCGTTTGAATCTTTTAAGCCTTCTTGCGATAAAGCCTTAAAAGTTCCTTTGTTTTCAAAACCAGTTAAAGAAGTTGCATCGCGTACATCAATTTCATAAATTATTGCATCAGTTAATTTATTAAAAGGTGGTAGACTTTCTTTGTGTAAATCGATTTGTTGAAGCTTTTCAGGATTAACTACATAGCCATATCGAGAATTAGAAGTTAAAGCAAATGCATATGGATCTGTAGCTTCAACTAATTGACCATTTAAGTTAACGACGAAGTGATATTTAAATTCTTCGCAGTTGCCTTTAACAATAGCTTCATAAACACCACTATTTTCTAATCTTGCCATTGGGTGTAGTGTACTTACTTCATTCTTGTCAATTAACTTAACAAATGCTTCACTAGCTAATGGAGAGAAAACTCTAAAAGTTGTAGATTCTTTGCTATAAATAGCTCCCATTTCACCATCGAATCTATATTTTTTTTCAAATTCAGAAGAAAGAGCGATAATAGATATATCAAGAGGGAAGAATTCGTTTCTATCATCACACAATTCATATAAATGACCAGGAATAAACTCATAGTTTATATTAAGTGTATAAATGAAAGACGATTTGGATTCTGATTTAGATATCCATTTTAAAGTTTTAACGAATTTTCCGTTATCATAAAAATTAAAAGCTTTAATTTCTAATGTTGTGTATTGCTTATAGACTGAGACTTCAATTGTATCTAGACTTTTAAGTTCTGCGTCAATGTTTATTATTTTTGCCATATTTACTCCTTATTTAATAATACTACTGCAATTGCAAAAGTATCATGTGAAATACTTACTTCACCAACTTCTTCATTGTTGACAAATAGATGAGGTTTACCGTTGCTATCGTTTAATGTTTCAATTGAACTAAGCTTTGTTGTCATTTTGCCAGATGCTTTTAAATAAGCTTCTTTACTGGCAAATCTTGAAGCAAGATATTCGCTTTTGTTTTGTCCATTTTTTAAATTTAATTCTTCAATTTCTCGTTTTGAATAAACTCTTGAAATAAACTTTTCGCTTTTGTTTTCAAACCTCGAAATTTTGACAATATCTACTCCAATCATATTAATCTTTTTTAAATGTCGTAAATGTTATTGGCCAACTCTTTAAATCATTTAAGAAGTCTTTAACTGTATGTTTCGATAACATTTTTACACTTTCTATCATGGCTGGAGCAGCAATGTGGTTTGCATATTTTTCAACTAATTCATCAAAGTAATCATTTACATCTCCGAAGGATCTAAGCATTGATCCGACATAATTATTTCTAATAGCTCTAAATTCGCCTGATTTAAGCGTTGATGGAAGTTTTGAAAGATAATCTTTTAACTCATTTATCAATTCATTTGGCTTATCTGTTGTGAATAAAGCATAGAGCATTGTATCTTCTCCACCTTCGATAATATTTGCTCCAAGATTTGAAATAATTAAATTATCTTTCTTCATTTTCTCAATATTGTTTCTAATTTGTGAAAAAAGAACATTTGGAAGAATTTCATATATGGCAAACATTTTATCTCCATATTTTTCATAAAGTTCTCTACGAGGTGGAAATTTAATACCTAAACCAACTGTAGTTGTTTCTAGGTTGAATACTACTTCACTTCTTTCTTTAACAGGAACTGAATAATTTTCTTTATATTCAAGTTCAGTTACTTGTTCACTCTTTTGACGTTGAGTAAATTTGACTTTAGATAAATACGAAGAAATCTCTTCTGGATTAACTTTACCAGCACAAATGAGTGTTAAATTATCTAATTTATAATTGTTATAGAATACTTTTTTAAGAGTTGATAAGTGTGTTTCTTTTATTGAAGTTCTAGTTCCAAGAATGTCTTGTTTAAGTGGAGATTCAAAGTACAAATTGTGTTTTAGTTCTCTTAAAATAGCATCGTTTCTATCATCTTCATATTCTGATAATTCAGCAATGATGATATCTTTTTCATTTTCAACAGCTTCTTCGGTAAAGCCTATATTTGTTGTCATAGTTAAAAGAATATCTAAAGGCTTATAAATATCTTTAGTAGTTTCGAAATAATAAACAGTGAAAGAGTGTGAAGTATAAGCGTTTGAATAAGCTCCTAATTCTTCCATAAGTACACTAGCGTTTCCTTTAGGAGTATCGAATAAACGATGTTCGATAAAATGAGCTACACCATATGGTATATTGGTTTTTCCGATTGTTTTTTCGTGTTTAAATCCACCGTAATTTACATAAATGCCACAGATGGATTTTTGAGCTCCTTCAATTGGGGCAACGATAACTTTTAATCCATCCTTTGTGACTTCTTCGTATAATGAAGTTTTTGCTTTTTCAAATTGTATTTTTCTCATGATTGTTGTACTTCCTTTGTTCCTAATAAGGCATAACTGCCACTTTTTTTGAGTGATTTTAAGAAATTGATTACTTCTTCTATTTTTATGTTTTTAACTTCTTCGATTAATTCATCGATTGAGTTTTGATAATTGTATAGCCTTAACTTTCTTGTGAAAGAAACTAAATCTATCGGTGTGCTTTGTATATCAATAAGATTTGATATAGTATCGTTAACTGCAGCGTTAAATAGCGCTTCGCTAACTGCATTTGAACTTGTGCTAACAAGTTTATCAACTAGCTTTAAAGTCTCAGTATAATCTTTTTTATTTATATCTACAAAAATATTTACGATATTTGTATTACTTAGTGCAGTTGAGTATATGCTATAACAAAGTCCTCTTTTTTCTCTTGCTTCAGTGAAGAGAATTGATGAAGAAGAGTTGGATAGAATAAATAAAGCTATTTGTTTTATAAATTGATCTTTAATTGAATTTAAACTATTTGAAATATACGTTATTCCTAATGTTGAATTTATATATTTTTCGCTTTCTTCAACTAAATCAGAAGCTTTTATTTCATTAAAGTCTTTGTAAAAATTCAGCGGTTCTAATTCTGTATTTGGTTTGAAATATTTCTTTAAATATTTTTTTGAGAACTTAATGTTTGCGGAAACTCCAAAAACGTATCTTTTAGAAGAATTGATTTTTTTATAAGTCTTTTTTATATCTTCTAAAGTTATTTTATCTATTTGCTCAATAGTACATTCGTCATCTATTGTGAACAAGTCTGGGTAAAAATTCTCCTTTAGTTTTTTACTTACAATTGTACTTGCTCTTTTATTGGAATCACTTATTTTTTTGATAAGAGCAGTTTTAAATTGAGTAAAGTTTTCTAAAGATTCATTGAGTCCACTATAAATTTGAGCGTTTAGTAATTTTAGAGCACTTTTTGTTAGTCCATTTAGTGATGGACTGTACTTTTTTGACAAATAGTCAGTTGAAAAAGTAACATATGTTTGGCCATCATCTGTTAGTTTTAAAATAGATGCACCGTTATTTATTACGTAGTTTTCATAAGAAGCTAATAAATTTTCTTTTGGAGTTGGATATTTTTTATTAGACTTTAAGATAAAATCTAAAGTTAATAAAACTTCAGCAATTCTTGTACTTTCAACTATGTAAGTAACGGTTAAATAATCGATACGATAATTCTTTTTTTCTATAAGATTAATATTATTCATTTATATCACCTTTAAAAATCTTAATCAGCACCATCATCTGTTTTTTTAATAACCACTTTTCTACCATTACCAATGGTTTTGACTATACCTTCCTCTTCTAAACTATCAAGAATCGAAGCGGCACGGCCATATCCTAAACCGAAATGTCTCATAATTGATGAAGTAGAAGCGGTTTGTGAGTCTAAAACATATTGTCTAATTGTCTCATAATATTCATCATCTGAACCTTTTTTACCACCTAAAATTGATTTGTCATTTGCTGGTGAAAGGTTGCCATTTTGATCTTCTCTAAGTTCAAGGTTAAGAAAGTCAGGATTGAAATTAGGTTTATCTTGCTCTTTTAGGTATTTAACTACTCTAGATATTTCTTCATTATCAACATAGGCTGATTGAACTCTTGTTAAGAACTTGAGCCCAGGAATTCTAGCTAATAAGTCACCTTTACCTAAAAGTGTTTCGGCACCTGTTTCATCAAGAATAGTTCTTGAGTCGATAGCTGATGATACTGAAAGAGCAATTCTACCTGGAATATTTGCTTTGATATCACCGGTGATAACATTTACAGAAGGTCTTTGTGTAGCAATTACCATAAAGATACCAGCAGCACGGGCCTTTTGAGCAATTCTTTGAATAAGAGGTTCAATTTCTTTGGCGTTATTGGATATTAAATCAGCAAATTCATCAATAATCATAACGATGTTAGGCATTTCCTCTAAGTCTGGTTTGCTAGCCATTAATTTTCTATATTCTTTAACATTAACAACTTCATTTCTAGATAAAACTGTATAACGTCTTTCCATTTCGCTAACAAGTTTATATAAAGCAGCTGTTGCAATATCTGGTTCAGTGATAATTGGACAGTAAAGGTGAGGTAAATTTTGATACTTTGTAAATTCGACTTTTTTAGGATCAACCATGATAAGTTTTAACTCATTAGGGTAATTACGCATTATTAATGACATTATTAATGAGTGGACAAATACTGATTTACCAGAACCAGTTGAACCAGCAATTAAAACATGAGGGAAATCAGAAAGTGCTACTTTGATAATATTTCCATTGATACCTTCACCTAATGGAATTACAAGTTTATCTTCTCCACTAAGTGCATCGAAACATTTTTTAAATGGAACAGTCATTGGAACAGGGTTTCCTACTTCGATACCAGAAGTGTCTTGTCCTTGAACGACAGTTTCGATACGGACTGATTTATCGCCTTGTAACCCAACTTGGATTTCGTTAACTAATCCTGCTAATGTTGAAACTCTAACACCAGGTTCTGTTTTAACGTTAAATCTTGTAACTGATGGGCCAATAATATAACTGACGACAGAAGCTTTAACTTTAAAGTTGTCGAATACAGAGTTAATCATGCCGACTCTATCTTGAGCTGCTCTTTGGTTTTGTTCAAATTTGCCATATTCTTTGTGATCACTTAAGAGTGTAATTGAAGGTAAGATATATTTTCTTTGTACTGAAGGTTGTACGACTTTTTTAGGTTCGGTATCAACATTTTTGGTAACGAATAAGTTTTGATTTTGATTAAAAGAAGTTTGTTGTTGAGACATATTATAACTTTTATCTAAAGGTGAAACGATTTTTCTATCGCTTCTTTCTATTGTTAAGCCATCTTTTAAGTCTTCTGAATCATCATCAAGTTCAATTTCTTCTTTTGCATTATTAACTACTGGTTTAGATATTTCTTCTTCCTTAATATTATTTTCTTCAGCTTTTTCTTTTGGCTTTGAAAATATATTTAAGAATGGGTTTGAATGGTGATTATCAGCTTCACTATTATTTATAACAGGTGCATCACCTTGAAGCTCTTTTTCATCAATTAAATAATCTTGTTTTTCGATAGGCTTAGAGACTGGTTCTTCTATAATTGGTTGAATAGTTCTTTCTTCAACTTGTGTTTGTTCAGGCTTATATGAGTTTTGGAAAGTAGGAGCACTTGGTCTAGATGCTGTTTTAATAGAGAAAGGAGAATTGTTAGTTGGTGCTGGTTTTCTAGGCTCACTTTGAGGAACATCAATTTCTTCTTTTTGAACATTAGGTATAGTTATTGTTCTATCAGATGCACTTTCTTCAGAAGTTTGAGCAGCTAATTGTTGAAGCTCTTTTTGTTGCTTCTTTTTTTCTTTGCGAGCAGTAACCGATTTTTTAATTCCTTTAAAAACAAATGTTAAAGGTTTCTTTAACAAAATGAATGCTCCTGCAACAATGAAGCAAGCAACAATAATTTTTGTCCCTAATGAAGTGACGGCACTATTTAGTAATCCTGTCAAAAAATAGCCAACAAATCCACCACCAGTAACACCGACGTTAGATAGTGACTCTATGCTAAATATTCCAGAGCTTATCGAGCCGATTCTCGATTGATAGATGGAAAAAGTGTTTCTAATTGTTAAAGAATCTTCTTGTATACAGGCTGTGATTAATGCTGAAACAAAAAGCAAAGTGACGCCTAAAAAGTTCAAATTAACTTTAAGTGATAATCCTTTTTTCTTTATGACTAAATATATTCCAAAGAAAATTAAGAAAAAGAAAAATATAAAATAGAATGCACCAAAAACATATACAAAAATGTATGTTAAAAACTCGCCGACAAATCCGCGGTTTAATAATCCAATTAACGATATTATTACTAACATCAATCCAATTAATGTTTTTTCAGCATCATCTGAAATTTGAAATTTTTGTTTTGAGTCTTTAGGCTCGTGTTTATCTCTTCCCATGTGAACCTCCACACATCTATTTAGTATATCATAGTATGCATAGAAATCGCACGTAATAATCGCAAAGCTTTTCCTAAAGGAAAAGAATTATTTTGTTTCACTACTTATATCAGCTAATTTTGCACCTATAAGTGTGCATAGTTCTTGAACTGGCAACTCTACTTGAAGCCCTCTTTTTCCAGCACTAAAAACAATAGCATCATAAAGAATTGCAGTTTCATCAATAAAAGTAGGAAATAATTTTTTCATTCCTATAGGTGAACATCCACCATGAATATATCCAGTTAATGGTAATAGTTCTTTTTGATGAATTAATGATATTGATTTTACTCCTGCAGCCTTAGCCGCTTTTTTTAGATCGAGTGTCATCAAAGAAGGAATAACAAAAACATAATGTTCGTGATTGTTTGCTTCTGTTACAAGTGTTTTAAAAACTTCTTCAGGATTTTTATTAACAGCTTTTGCAACTTCAACTGCATCAGTAATTTCGTCATCGTATTCGCGTGAATTATATTTGATATTTTCTTTGTCTAATATTCTTAAAACATTGGTCTTTAACATATAAATACCTGCCAAATCTATTAACGATAATAGCTAAATTAATATCATCGTCACTAAATTATACAATATTTAAAATTGTTTTAAATAAATTATGTACTTAAAATAAACAATTAGTTGTATAATCATTATGAAAAAGTAAAAAAGTATGATATTAACTATTTGTGTATTTATTTTGGTTGTTATTTTGTTAATTCTAACTATTCTTTTTAAGCCAAGTATAAATATAAAAGGACACAAGATTGATATATTTTATATTGCACCATTAATAGGTGCTTTGATATTAATCGCTTTTAAGAAAGTTCCGGTTAATGAGATTATAAAAGCGTTTACTTCGGATTCTAATGTTAATCCAATAAAAATATTAATTCTTTTTATGTCTATATCGATTTTATCAATATCTCTTGATGAGCTTGGCTTTTTCAAGATGCTTGCTTCTAAAGCTATAAAAAAGTGTAAAAATAATCAATTTTCATTATTTTTTACGCTATATTTTTTAATAAGTGTTTTAACTATCTTCACATCAAACGATATAGTTATTTTAACTTTTACGCCGTTTATTTGTTATTTTGCTAAAAATGCTAAGATTAATCCAATTCCATTTTTAATAATGGAATTCGTCAATGCAAATACATACTCAATGCTATTATCTATAGGTAATCCTACAAACATATATTTATCACAATTTTTTGATATATCTTTTATTTATTATTTAAAAATAATGATTTTGCCAACTTTATTTTCTGGAATAATGTCGCTTTTAATTTTATTGGCTTTATTTTACAAAGAGTTAAAAAAGCCAATGCAAGCAATAAATATTAATACTTATGAAATCAAACATAATGCGCTAGTTATAATTAACTTGATTAGTTTAATTATTACAACAGTTTTATTGGTTATTTCAAATTATATTAATATACAAATGTGGATAATTTGCTTTATAAGCGCTTGTTCATTAACATTAGTTTTATTTGTTTATGAGGTTATATATAGAAAAGACAAAATATTATTTAACGTTTATAAAAGACTGCCATATTCATTAATACCATTTGTACTATCTATGTTCATTATAGTACTTTCGTTAGAATATAGTGGTATTACTATTGAATTTGCAAACTTTTTATCTAATTTATCATATTCAAAAGAAACTACTTCGTTGACTTATCTTATCGCCTCGACTATTGCTGATAATTTTATAAATAACATTCCAATGTCAGTTTTATTCTCGTCGATTTTAAGTAATGTTAATCAATATAGAGAAATAGCGATATATTCTACGATAGTTGGATCAAATGTTGGAGCGTATTTAACACCAATAGGAGCTTTAGCAGGGATAATGTGGATATCACTACTAAAAAAATATGAAGTGAAATTTGAATTTATAAGTTTTGTAACATATGGAATTATTGTTGTCCCTTTTGTAATTTTAGCTGCATTTATAGGATTGATAATTGTCTTATGAGTATAAAAAAGTTTGGCAAATTGCCAAACTATAATTTGCAAATGGTGGAGCTGACGAGGATCGAACTCGCTACCTCCTGCGTGCAAAGCAGGCGCTCTCCCAGGTGAGCTACAGCCCCAATGCGATAAAGATTATAACAATAGCCAAAGCTATTTGCAATCAAAATTTGAAAAAAATCAAAAAAAGTTGAAAAAAGTTATGCTTTTTGAAAGACTGATAATATAAATTTAATAAAATTTTATTTTGTAAGCGTTATTTGTGCAAAATATAGTAGAAGAAAATCAATATAAGGTATATAATAATAAATCGATTTAAGGAGCGTGTTATTTATGAAAAATGTTAGAAATGTTGCAATTATAGCTCACGTCGACCACGGTAAAACAACACTTGTCGACCAACTTTTAAGATGTTCAGGAACCTTTAGAGACAACGAACAAGTCGGTACAAGAGTCATGGATTCTAATGATATTGAAAAGGAACGTGGTATTACAATCTTAGCTAAAACAACTGCAATTAATTATAAGGATTATAGAATTAATATTCTTGATACTCCAGGACACGCTGACTTTGGTGGCGAAGTTGAAAGAATTATGAACATGGTTGATGGTGTTATCTTAGTTGTTGACGCTTTTGAAGGAACCATGCCACAAACAAGATTTGTTTTAAAGAAAGCTCTTGAAGCTCATCTTCAACCAATTGTTGTAGTTAATAAAATTGATAGACCAAATGCAGATATTGGTAAGACATTAAATGAAGTTTTAGATTTGTTTATTGAACTCGGTGCTGATGGAGATTTATTAGATTATAAAGTAGTCTATGCATCTGCATTAAAGGGAACATCGTCTTATTCTCCAGATCCAGCTGATCAAGAGCCAGGAATGGAACCAATTTTAGACACAATCATTTCTGAAATTCCAGCTCCAAGTACTGATGTTGAAGGACCTTTCCAATTCCAACCATCATTATTAGACTATAATGATTATGTTGGTAAAATAGGTATTGGTAGAGTTGATCGTGGAACAATTAAACTTAACGATACTGTTTCGTGTATAAGAATTGATGGCTCAGTTAAACAATTTAAAATTCAAAAGTTATACGGCTTTTTAGGCCTTCAAAGAATTGAAGTTGATCACGTCGAAGCAGGAGATATTTGTGCTATTGCTGGCTTACCAGATATTAATGTCGGTGAGACAGTTTGTGATCCAGCCCATCTTGATCCATTACCATTATTAAGAATTGATGAACCTACACTCCAAATGACTTTTGCTGCTAACCATTCACCTTTTGCAGGACGTGAAGGAAAAATATTGACAGCAAAGAAAATTGAAGACAGATTATTTAGAGAAACACAAAGAGATGTTTCTTTAAAATATGTTGCAGTTCCAAATACTGAAAGTTATGTTGTTACTGGTCGTGGTGAACTACACCTTTCTGTTTTAATCGAAAACATGAGACGTGAAGGATTTGAACTTCAAGTTTCAAGACCAGAAGTTATTATTAAAGAAATCGATGGCGTCAAGTGTGAACCATTTGAAGATTTACAAATTGATGTTCCAGATGCTTTCGTTGGTAATGTCATGGATTTAGTTGGAAAGAGATCAGCTGAATTAATCAACATGGAAAGTGAAAATGGCCAAACAAGAATAATCTATGTTATCCCATCACGTGGATTGTTATCATTTATGACTCAATTTATGATTATGACAAGTGGATACGGAATTATTAACCACACATTTAAAGAATTTAGACCAGTCATTAATGCAAATATCGGTGCACGTACTACAGGTGTTCTTGTTTCAACAGAAACAGGTATGGCAACAGGTTATGCTATTAAATATACCGAAGAACGTGGAACAATGTTTATTGAACCAGGCGTTGAAGTATATGAAGGTATGATCGTTGGTGAAAATAAATATGATTCAGATTTAGCAGTCAATGTTACTAAGACAAAGAATTTAACCAACCAACGTTCTTCTAACAAAGATAATACAGTTGTCTTAAAGGCTCCAAGAAGAATGTCACTTGAAGATTGCTTAGATTATATTAATAGCGATGAATTAGTTGAAATAACTCCTAAATCTCTTAGAATGAGAAAAAAGATTCTTGAAACTTCTTTAAGAAAGAAATACGAAGCACATCATCAAAACGAAATTTAGTTAAATTTATAAGGATTATTGGTAAATTCAATAGTCCTTTTTTAAAACGATAATTCTAACATCTATTAAAAGTTGTTTAGACATGATAAAATAAATAAAGTGAGGCGCTTCTTATGACAAAACATATTATTGGAATTGATCTTGGCACAGCAAATACATTGATTTGGCTCGATAAAGGCGAAACAGCAGTTTTTAATGAGCCTACAGTTTTATCTAGAAATATAGAAACTAAAAAAGTTCAAGATATAGGTTATTTAGCTAGTAAGATGTTAGGAAGATCACCTTATAATATCAAAATCACCAAACCTTTAAAGCGCGGTGTAGTTGCAAATTTAGATGACACAGTTGATTTTATAAAGCAAGCTTTTGCAAATTTGAAAATGAGTAAAGTTTTAAAAGGTTCGACTATTATTTTAGCTACTCCTAGCGATATTACTCAAGTTGAAAGAAATGCCTTAACAGAAGTAGCAAAAAGACTTGATGCCAAAGAAATAATTATCGAAAGTGAAGCTAAGATGGCAGCAATAGGTAGTGGTATCGATATTTATTCTCCAAGAGGAAATATGATTGTCGATATAGGTGGTGGAACAACAGATATTGCAGTTGTTTCTTTGGGCGAAGTAGTTGTTACAAAGTCATGTTCTGTTTGTGGCGATATATTAGATGAAGCAATAGTTAGATATATGAGAAACAAGCAACATTTAATTATCGGTGAAAAAACAGCCGAATATATTAAGATGAAAATTGGATCTGTTGAGCAAGATCCAGATAATAAATTGATTGATGTAAATGGTAGAGATATAGTTTCATCCCTCCCACATTCAGTTATTATTTCAACATCTGAAATTAAACAAATTTTAGTTCCATTACTTAATCAAATTGCAGAAGTAATAATTGATACACTAGAAATTACTCCACCTGAATTATCTGCTGATATTGTACATAACGGCTTAGTTTTAGCTGGTGGAGGTTCGTTATTATCAGGCACTAGAGAATTTTTTGAAAAGAGATTAAATATCCCAGTTCATATGTCTTCATATCCATTAGATACAGTTATTAATGGAATTATTGAAACATATGGCAAAAAGAAAAAGTAAAATATAAAATTATTGATAGTCGTTATATAAGCTTTTTCTTGATTTATCAATGCTAATTTGTTATTATAGCGTACGGAACGGAGATGATACTATGTTGATTAATGAAATCAAAAAGGCAAATATGCTTGCTCTCAAGAACAAAGAAACAGCCAAAAGAGCTGCTTATTCTGTTTTAATCAATAAGTATATGTTGCTTGAAGTTTCCAATCGTGAATCTGGTAAAGAAGTCACTGATGCTGATGTTGTAAGTTTAATTCAAAAAACATTAAAAGAATTAGCTGAAGAAAAAGAAATGTATGTTAAAGGCGGTAACGCTGAACGTGCAGAATCAACACAAATTCAAATCGATGCTTTACAAGTCTTTATGCCAAAAATGATGGATGAAGATGAGGTTCGTAAAATCATTGATAGTTTAGAAGATAAATCAATGAAATCTGTTATGCAACACTTTAAAGAAAACTATCAAGGTAAAGTTGATATGTCTTTAGTTAGTCGTGTTGCTCGCTCTCTCTAAATAAAGAGATGCGAATTCGGGGGATTAGTTAAATGGTATAACAGCGGTCTCCAAAACCGTTGTTGAGAGTTCGATTCTTTCATCCCCCGCCATCTTATGTAAATAGGTCTGATACGATAATATCGGACTTTTTTTATGGAAAAATATAGGATTTCACTATAAAATTTCGTTTTTCTATGAAAAAGGTTCGAACTGCTCGGTCTTGACGATCATAGTTTTCTTATTGAAATTTAAGCCTTTACACGATTTGCCTTAAGGGTGCTAAGATTTTACACGATTAGAGGCAGGGGTGCTAAAAATTACACGATTTAATACGATTTGATTCCCTTTAACAAATTTTTAGATAAATTACTTCCTAGTCTTTAAATAATTATAAAAGTGTTATATACTTTATAAGTAGGTGATAATAATGAATTGGCCAAAAATAATTAAGACATTAAGAAGTAAAATGTTTTTAACTCAAGAAGAATTAGCTGAATTGATTGATGTTTCTTTTGCATCGGTTAATAGGTGGGAACAAGGACACTTTGAACCAACTATGAAAGTCAAACGAAAAATTGCAAAGATATGTAAAGAAAACGATATAGATATGGAGGCATTATAATATGCATCCTTTTGTCAAATGGGTTGGTGGGAAAACCCAGTTATTATCTAAAATAAAGGATTTAATGCCAAAGGAATATAATCGCTATTTTGAACCTTTTGTAGGTGGTGGTGCTCTTTTATTTGAGGTTAAGCCAAAAGAATTTTTAATTAACGATTTTAATTCTGAGTTAGTTGAAGCATATAAATCATTAACAAATAAAAGTGATTTTGAACTTCTAAAAGAATCTTTAAAAGCTCACGAAAATGAACATTCAGAAGAACATTATTACCAAGTTAGAGAGATGGATAAATTAGAAGACTTTATCGACTTGCCTCGTCATGTTAGAGCGGCAAGAATGATCTATTTAAATAAAGCTTGTTTTAATGGTTTATATAGAGTAAACGCTAAGGGTTATTTCAACGTTCCTTCTGGAAAAAAGAAAAAGGTAACATGCTTTGAAGAGTCTAATCTTAATGATTTATATAATTTCTTCAACTCATCAAGTTATGAAATTTTGAATGGTGATTTTGAAGAAGCGGTAAGAAATGCAAAAAAAGGTGATTTTGTGTATTTCGATCCACCTTACGACACTTGGGATGATAAAAATTCATTCACTTCTTATGCTAAAAATCCCTTTGGTAAAGACGAGCAAGTTCGCTTATCAAATGTATATAAAGCATTGTCTAATAAAGGAGTGTATGTAATGCTTAGCAATCACAATACAGATTTTATAAGAGAATTATACAAAGATTTTAACATTCATATCGTAGAGGCAAAAAGGATGATAAATTCCAAAGCTGATGGAAGAGGTAATGTTGAAGAGGTGATTATTACTAATTATGAATAACATCTATTTTAAAGATAATGATTTTACTTTATATATTGGTGATTGCTTAAAAGTCTTAAAAAAGATTGATGAAAAATCAATTGATATGATATTTGCTGATCCACCTTATTTTTTATCTGGTGGTGGTGTTTCTTGCCATTCTGGTAAACAAGTATCAGTTGATAAAGCCGAATGGGATAAATGTATTTCGTCAAAAGAGAAACTTAATTTTAATCGAAAATGGATAAGAGCTTGCAGGAAAGTTCTTAAAGATGATGGAACTATATGGATTAGCGGGACTTTTCATAATATCTATTCAGTTGGGGTGGCGCTTGAATTAGAAGGCTTTTCAATTATTAACAACATTACATGGCAAAAACCAAATCCAGCTCCTAATCTAGCTTGTAGATGTTTCACTAATTCGACTGAAACAATTTTATGGGCTAGAAAAATCAGTGACAAAGGGGAAAAAGGAAAACATTATTTCAATTACGAATTAATGAAAGAAATAAATAACGGAAAGCAAATGAAGGATGTATGGACATTAAATCTTCCTAAAAAAGATGAGAAAAAATATGGAAAGCATCCAACGCAAAAACCAATATCAGTTCTTGAACGAATAATATTAGCTTCCACAAAAGAAGGGGATTTAATCTTAGATCCGTTTAATGGAAGTGGGACAACTGGTATTGTTGCTTCAATTTTGAATAGAAAATACATTGGAATTGATATTGAAAAAGCATATCTAGACGTTACATTAAAAAGATATCAAGAAGCGAAAGGAGTTAAATAAATGAAAAAGAATTTTGAATCATGGTTATTAACTATGAAAGATAGTATTGCTACTTGGGGCTATTATACTGATTTTGAAAAAGTATATGAAAATGTAAATAAATTGAAAGTCGAGTTGAATATTTTAAACTCACTTATTGGATCAAGAAATATTGAAAACGAATTTAAATCTCTGATAATTAAATATCCAGAGGTGATTAAAGCAATACCTATTCTTTTAGCAAAAAGAGAAAAAGAAATAAAGATTATTGATTCTAAGGAAACATATGTTTTCAATTTTATAAAAATGAATTATTCAGTTGATCAATATGCTTTATTTATGAAGAATTGTGGACTATTTGATTTGCTTCAAAACCATATTATTAATAATCTGGTTGATTATGTCTTGGGTGTTGAAGTTGGAATGGATACAAATGGTAGAAAGAATCGAACCGGTGATGCCATGGAAGATTTGGTTGAATCTTATCTTATAAGAGCTGGCTTAGAAAAAGATAAAACATATTTTAAAGAATTAAATAAATCTGAAGTTGAAAAAAAGTTTGGATTAGATTTATCTGCAATTAGTAATCAAGATAAAACTGAAAAGAGATTCGATTTTGTTTTTAAAGGGTCTTTCGGAGAAATATATGCATGTGAATGTAATTTTTATAGCGGTGGAGGTTCTAAGTTAAATGAAACTGCTAGAAGCTACAAAACATTGGCTTTAGAATCTAAAAATATAAGCGGCTTTACATTTGTTTGGTTCACTGATGGTATTGGATGGAATAGTGCAAGACACAACTTGGAAGAAACTTGTGATGTTTTAGATACAGTTTATAACATTCAAGATTTAGAAAATGGTGCAATTGAAAAACTTTTAAATATCGAAGAGAGAATAAAAGGAATGCTGAAAGTATAAGGGTGCTAAAAGGTGCTAATTTTTACACGATTTGCTTTAAAGGGTGATAAACTTTACACGATTTAAGGTAGGGGTGCTAAAATTGTATTAAACCCTCTTACATGAGACATTAAGAATGCATTAGTTTGATACAGTAAAATGTGTCAAATTTTTTTTATTTTTTTCGTAGGTTCAATTCCTACCGTTGGTTCGAACGTTCGAACTTTGATACACATTTTCTTTATTTTTTTAATTTCTATTTGTGCATTTTTAAAATTTTATACGCTTACTATTGAACGATTATGTTATTAGTTGGTTATTTGTTTTCGCATATTATTTCTGTTTTTTGTTGAAAGAACATCTTCAATGGTGTTTAGGCCCAGACTTCCATTTTTGTCGACCAGCCTTTTTGGCTTTTCCCATGTATTGCCTACTGATTCCGAGTTTTGCCTGATGGTTACACTTTCATCCAGAGCCTTTTTGATTATTGATTCAACGTAGCTGCTGTTAAAATTGTTCAAAATGATTTTCATTCAGTATGAACAATATGCACCATAAGCAATTAGGTGGAAACAAATAATGGTATAATCACACAATAGGTGTGACAAAGTTGACTTTTTGAGCAATTTATGGAAAACTTAGAGCAAGATAATTTATTATATAAATTTGCGGAGTTACTAACTCCAAATAACCTATAAAAAATGCAAAACATAGGCAAAAAGGAGATGCAACATAATGAAAAAACATTTAAAAAAAAACAAGTATTGCTTTAACAATTGTTATGATGTTTATTCCTGCTATTTTTGGTGGCGAGGCAATTACAATCCATACAAACGCCGATAATACAAATTATAAAACTGCCGTGAACGCTCAAGGCGTCAAGACAGAAAAAGAAACAAAAGCGACAACGCAAGTAGAATTAGGAAATTATATCAGCCTTGGTAAGTACAACGGCAATGAGGTAATATGGAGGTGCGTAAGTATCGATGAGAAAGGTGCGCTTATGCTTGCCGATAACATAATTGATACGCTTCCTTACGACGCTAAGACCAACGACAACAACCGTTCTAAGTCGCACAGTCGCAACAATAATCGTGATAACCACGGCTCTAACTATTGGAAAGACAGCAATATGCGCTCTTGGCTCAATTCTACAGCAGTAGCAGGTGAAGTGACTTGGTTGTGTGGTAACCCACCAAGGGCCGGTTATGTAAATGAAAATGCGTATGACCAAAAAGCCGGTTTTTTGAATGACTTTTCCAAAGCCGAGATTGCCTTAATGAAGAACGTGACCCAGCGCTCTTTGGTATCACACCCTGAATACAATCATGGATTTCATGATGGTGAAGGCCACTCTGATTTAGAATTTAATGAGAAAATTGAAAACGTATCCAGTAACTTCAACAGTGCATATGGCGAAAACTCAACCGAAAAGGTTTTTCTGCTAGATGTCCAACAAGTCAATAAAGTGTGGGAAAATTTCGATAATTATTATATAGGTAGAAAAGAAGGATTTGCTTGGCCTTATTGGCTTAGGACACCTCTTTCTAGTTGCAACCACCTAATGCGCTATGTTGGCAGCAATGGATTGGTTGGAAAAGATTACCCAACGAATGCTATTGGAGTAAGACCTGCGTTTTATCTAGACTCAGACTATTATGTAACAACCTCTGGCAATGGCAGTGCAAGTAATACTTATGTTGGCTCTGCGCCTGATAAAATCGAGGGCGACTATACCATAGCCGAGCCAGAAGAAGACCCAAATCAAGAGTGGGACGTAAGCCTTGACCAACAACTTAGACTTGCACTTGGTCCATACTATTCAAGCGATGGCAAATATTCCACACCGACTATTCCTGTCTATACTATTCAAAAGACAAGAAGTGACACCGAGAATATGGTAATTCTTATTTGTGGCGAGGGTTACACCAAGAGTCAGCAACAAAAGTTTATCAATGATGCAAAAAAAGTATGGGAAGGAGCAATTCAGTACGAGCCATATCGTAGTTATGCCGACCGCTTCAATGTGTATGCGCTTTGTACGGCATCAGAGTCGAGCTTTAACAATAGTGGTAGTACATTTTTTGATGTAGTTATAGATAAAAAGGTTGGACCGATGATTTCTGTAAATAAAAGTAGTTGGAAAAACCATATCTTCGAACGTTGTATAGGACCTGCATTCATTGAGCAAATTCACGATGCTCATATTCCTAATAAAACTGATCCTGATACGTTTATTTGGGACGACGATAAGATGTACTCGCCATTTTATTATGTGCACAACTATATCAATCAATTTGCTTTGCTAGTCAATACATCTCAAGATTTTGGTGGTTCACATAGAAATTATAAACGTGGTATCCATTATTTTATAACCCCAGCTGATAACAATCGCGCAGTAAAGTCTTTTGCACATGAACTTGGTCACGGGTTGCTAGAACTTGGCGATGAATATATGACTGTAGCCGCAGAATCAACTGACTACACTTCGCTAAATGTGGCATATAATCACAATCCTGAACAAGTAAAGTGGAAAAAATTACTAGGATTTAGAAAAACTTTTACATGCAATACATATCCTTCTTACACTGCTTACAATTCAAGTTGGGAATGCCTTATGCGTGATACCAATTATCAGTTCTGTGAAGTATGCAAGTTGCAAGGGTACAAAAGAATGTCGCAACTCATAGATGGTAAAAACCTCTATGTCGCCGACCCAGAAGTTAAGAAATATACAGATAGGTATACTAACCCATCAGACTTTGCGGAAACTAATTACAATGGATATATTAATTTTATAAATTATCGTGATGAAATTTTGCTTAGCGGTTGGAACAAAAACAAATTCAACACGGGTATGGTGGGTGAGAAAATTCAACTCCGCACCATCGTGCAAAATCTTTCAGACACTACAGAACGCCAAGTTACTATGAAATTGTGGATAAAGCATGCCGATGGAAGCATTGCAACTACGACTAACAGTCAACGTCTAGAAGCAACACAGACTTTTACTATTCCTGTATGGAGCGAGAAGAGTAAGTTTTGGCCAAAGGGCGCTTTGGAATATAATGGTAGTGATTTGAATTCGGGATTGGAAAATTGTGAGTTGATTTACCAAATTCCATCGGACGCAGTGCTAAATAACGGCGACACCGTTGCCTTTGAAGTGACTGACGAAAACGGAAATGTGCTTGCTCACGACAACACCGAAACCCAACCATATGCAAATGTTAATATTGAATATAAATTCGAGGATGGAAGCCCAATGCCTAATGCAAATAAAGCCGTAATACCTCTTGCAGTGGGAAGCTATATTAATTGGACGGCTGCTCCATCACTTTATGGTTATGCACTTAGCAGAGTTGAAGGTCTAAATCAAATTGTAAGCGGAAGTGACCAAACGGTGACATACTATTATACAAAAAAAATAGGCACCCATATTCACGATTGGGGTGATTGGGTAAGCAACGGTGACGGAACACATACCCGCACCTGTACAAAAGATAGTAGTCATACCGAAACAGAAAATTGTTATGGCGGAACGGCAACTTGCACAACCAAAGCGGTTTGTTCGGTTTGTGGCTTTACATATGGTGAGAAACTCGGTCACAACTGGGGCGAAGTTAAATACACTTGGATGAGTGACAACATTTGCAAAGCGGAAAGAGTTTGCAAGCACGACAGCACTCATATCGAAAGCGAAATGGTGACTGCAACAGGAACGGTAATCACAAAGGCAACCTGCAAAGAAAAAGGCAAAATGAAATATACCGCTATCTTTGTGAATACTGCATTTACAGTGCAAGAAAAGGAAATAGATACTGATTTTGCTCCACATACTTTTGGAGCGTGGAAAGACGAAATTCCTGCAACAACGGAAGAATTTGGCACAAAAGGGCACAAAGACTGCATGGTTTGTGGAAGGCACTTTGACAAAGATGGCAAGGAAATCACCGAGTTAAGAATTGCCAAAATCGGTACATATAATGTGGTAATCAACGGCGAAAGCAAATTCTATGCAGACGGCGAAAGCGTAACAGTAAAAGCAGAAGATAAAGAAGGCAAAATATTCAAAGGCTGGCAGGATGAAAGTGGTGAAATTGTAAGCACCGAAAAGAGTTATACCTTTACGGTAACAGGAGATAGAAGTCTTACTGCTGTATATGAAAATGTTCTTGCAACAAAGAAAGGATTGTCTGATAGACAGGTTGCTGGAATAATAATCGGTTCGGTAGTGGCCGCAGGGCTTGGCGGATTCGCAATCTTCTGGTTTGTGATTAAGAAAAAGGGTTTACGACTATAAGTAATGGTATAAAAACCACTTGTCATGAAACAGACAACTTCTTCAAAAAACTTTGGACTATAATTAAATCATTATTTACCAAGAAGAAATGATGTGCAACAATTAGAATAGCTATAGAAACTAAATTCTTCTAACTTTTTAGTTGTATGCATTTTGAGTGAACTATACGCAAATTGTATCAATATAGGTAGTTCAACAAATATAGCAATATCTATTTTGAACAATATAATTAAATAAATTTAATGAAGGAATTGTAAAACGATGAATTATTCATTAACTTATGCAATTTCTTTTTTACTATATTTATATTTGATTAAAAGTGATTTATTAATACTTTTAAATATCATTTATTAAATTAATATGCTAAAATTATGCCAAAGAAATTCTAATCTATATAGGCGAAACCTTTCTTTTTAAATATTTTAAAATATAGGAAAGGTTATATTAAATTAAAGAAATATTAAAAATTATTTATTTTAGTTAAAAGAATTTCCAAAAAAGGAGGAAAAATGAGTTTTTCAAAAAGACTAAGCACTAATGAAGGCTATTTAATTTCATTAGTTAAAGAATTAAAAAAGACATATAAATATGTCAGCGTCCTTGGTTGTGATCATCAAACTGCAGATTATTTTGCTAATAAAAATGTAGCTAGTAGTTCAAATGCCATTGATAATGATTATGGCTATGTTGTTAAAATGACAAATGGTCACGGTTTTTATGAGTACGCTTTTGATCGTATTGAAAAAAGCGTTGAAGATTTTGCTAAAGATATCATAGATTCTTGTAAGATTAATGAAAGTTTACCTACAATTGAATCGAATATTCCAGATGATGAACCTTTAGTAATGGAGAAAGAAGACGAAAGTGATTTGGAAAAGTACTCTTCAGCTGATATTTTAAATTTTGCCAAAGAATTAAAAGATAAAACATTAGCTAAAGATCCAACCCTTGCTAACGTTATAGTAAGACTTAGTACAGTTAATTCGTCAAAAATGTTTATTTCAGAAAATAGACGCTTAAAACAAAATTATCACTTTACTGTTGGTTTTATTATGAGTGTTTCTCTAGAAAACAATAAAGTTACTCCATTTAGAGTATTTGCTGATGGTGTTAATATTGTTGACTGCGTTAAAAAACTTGAAGATAAAATTGATTTCTTGCTTAAAACCAATAAGAAATTGGCTTATGCTAAACCTATTGTTCCAGGAGTTTATGACATAATTACTTCTTCATCTATCACCGGCTTAATTGTTCATGAGGCTTTTGGTCACGGTGTTGAAATGGACCAATTTGTAAAAGATAGAGCTTTATCTAAACAATATGTAGGAAAGAGAGTTGCAGCTAAAGGTGTCTATATGCATGATGGTGCTGCTGGTCAAAAAAATGTTGCTTCTTTCTTCTTTGATGATGATGGGGTTTTAGCACAAGATACTTTAATTATTAAAGATGGAATTCTTGTAGGAGGAATGTGTGATTTGGTTTCTGGATCTCAATTAAATTATAAACCTACAGGTAATGGTCGTCGTCAATGCCACTTAAATAAAGTTTATACAAGAATGACTAATACATATTTTGAAAAAGGCCACGATAAGTTAGAAGATATGATTAAATCCATAAAGCATGGCTATATGCTATTTGATACTAATAATGGTATGGAAGATCCTAAAAACTGGGCTATACAATGTACATGCGAGTATGGAATTGAAATTGTTGATGGCAAATTGACTGATAACTACGTTTCACCTGTTGTTATGAGTGGATTTGTTTTAGATCTTTTAAATTCAATAAGTATGATATCTAATGACTTTGAAATTAGCGGCGCTGGTTTCTGTGGGAAAGGATATAAAGAATTGGTCCGTGTCAGCGATGGTGGACCAGCAATTAAAGCGAGGGTAAAATTAGGATGATTACTAGAATTGAAAATATATTAAAGCAATATAAAGATATCTCTCAATATCAAATTACTGAAACTACTACTAATTCTTATGAAATATATTTTGTTCATAAGAATGCAGAGACAATAAGAACTACAACAAGTACAGATTACAAAGTTTTGATAATTCAAAATTTCGATGATAAAATCGGTACAAGTACCTTTGTCGTTCAATCTTACATGAGTGAAGATGACATTAGACAAGAAATTGATAAAGCACTTGTTTTATGTGCTAAAGCCTTATGTTCTCCTTATACACTTACTGAAAACGAGCATTCTAAAAATGTTATTAATAGTAATTTAGATAGTTTTAGCAAGGAAGAGTTAGCCAAGAGAGTTTACGACTGCTTTTTTAAGAAAAGAGAAGATGAAAAAGCAACTATCAACGCTTTAGAAATATTTATTAAAAATACTTTTGTTCACCTTGTTAATTCAAATGGAACTGATAAAGAAGAAACAAGATCAAACATTTTTATTGAATCTATTCCTACATATACTATAGGAAATGATTCGGTTGAATTGTATAAATCATATTCTTTTAATAGCATTGATTTTGATGAATTAACTTCTGAGATAGATGCATCTTTAGAAGATGTTAAATCACGTTTCTACGCTAAACACCCAGAAAAAAATATATCCTGTAAAGTTATATTTAGAGCACAAGAAATTGAATCGATACTTTGGGATATTGCTGGGCAAGTAAACTATGGAACAATTTATTCTCAATCAAATGTCTATAAGTTGAACGACGATCTTCAAAAGGACTCTAATGCCGATAAATTAAATGTTACTTTAACTAATAAACAAAATGGTGTAACATTAAAGACTTTTGACTATTATGGTTCATCGTTTAATCCAATTCAAATTGTTGAAGATGGAGTTATTAAAAATTACTATGGTAACGTTCAATACGCTACTTATCTCAATTTGCCTAAAACTGGTAATCTTCCATTTATCAAGCTTGAACCTGGCTCATTAAAGGAAGAAGAGATAAGAAGTGAACCATATTTAGAATGTGCTTCTATGTCGGGAATACAAATAAATATAGCTCAAAACTACATTGGTGGTGAAGTTCGTTTAGGATATTACTTTGATGGAAAAACAAAGACTCCAATATCAGGAATTTCTATTAGTGGAAAACTAGATGAATTTTTATCTTCCTTAAAACTTTCAAAAGAGACTATTTCTGTTTCTTCTTATGAAGGTCCAAAAATTATTTCGGGTGATCACTTTATTGTAATGTAGTAATTTTATAAAAGTTGAGATTTAAAACGTAATTTTATTTCTCAACTTTTTATTTGATAAAATTATATGTCGTCTTGTTGTTTATATGTGATGATTGAATTACATTTTTTTAAATATGTTATTGTATTTCTTTTTTGATATAATATATCCAAAGGGATATTTTTAAATGAAAAAAGGAGTTTTTTTAATGGTATGTTCCACAATTTTATTGGGATCATGTGGAACACCTAAACCATCAACACACGAACACACTTTTGATACAGTGTATAAGTATGATGATAAAGTACACTATTTTGAGTGCACAGATCCAAATTGTAATGAAAGAACAGGGGTTGAAAATCATTACTATATGAATGAGACACACAAGTGCAAATGTGGAAGAGTGCAAGACATTTCTGGATATTCAAACAAATATAAAACTTTCTCATACAAACGTGATGTTTATGAAGGTACAAAGTATTTTGATGGTATGTCAGTAAATCATTTGCTTATTAATGCTACTACATTTACAGAATATAATTCTGATGCACTTAATTTAAGTGAATACGTTTATTATGATACTAAGGAAAAGAAAGATGTTGTTTTTGGACAAACGTCTATCGCTATTAAAGTAAGTATTGTTCATTTCAATTTTGTTAGTATTGATTCATACTATGCTATTCCAAGCGATTATTTCTACACGTCAAAATTAAATGACAGCCACATTGGTAAAACTTTTAACGAAATGAAAAATAGCATGTTTGTTAATTACAATTTAACACCATATTTTTCTATTAATGAAGAAAAATATAGAGGAATAGCTGAATCAACTTTAGATAATCCATATGTATTAACAAGTTCTAATAAAAAAGCACCTAACTTAAAAGGCCTTTCTTTAGGAAGTGACACTTTAGTTGAATATGTTAACGATTGCTATATAACATATGATAACGTGTTCTTCAAATTTGAAGCTTTAACAAATAAAAGTTCAACTAGCGTTGTTGAAATTTTAGGTGGAACATCAAAAGCTGATTATATACTTAATTCAGAAAGTAAAAATGATTTCACATCATTCTTAGACTATTTTGATTACAATACATATAAAGCTAAAATTGATGGATTAAACGAAAGAGGCTATGTTAAAAGTTCATATGAAATTAAAAACTTGGAAATTTATAAGATGTATAATGTCGAATATGGAACTGATAAAGGTCAAACAAATTTAGCCAATACAACTGAAGGAGAAGGCGAATC
>ULPG01038398.1_pt1 | contig 46793 bp, 49 predicted proteins | sample 1953321 | NCBI WGS metagenome assembly ULPG01 (sample SAMEA4835624, study PRJEB28245) | human gut metagenome | biome: gut microbiome; material: fecal sample | place: Denmark | collected 2008 | reverse complement strand
TTGGTTATTCCAAACTTTATATTTGTCATTAGGTTTATTTTCATACCAACAATAACCATCGCCATGAATAAATCCACCTCCACTACGAATTACTTTAATATTATCTAAACCAATAACTTTATCATTAATTGGATTAATTCTAAAATATTTTACTTCATTATTAGATTTAGTTATTCTTTTAACAACTTCTCCATACCAACATTCTTTATATCCTATATTATTATCATTAGGCATATTAATTTTACCATCAGCTAAAGGAAAAATATAATTTCCTCTAGTATTTACATCACTTTCATTATTACGTAGTTGCCAAGCTTTAACAATAACACCACCTTTATAAGCAGTACATTCAACAGTAACATGACCTCTACCCAAACTTCCATACCAATTAGCACAAAGATTCATTTTCATTATATCAGGCATTTTATCTTCAAGCTCAATCATAGATTCAATATTAAACATAACACATTCAGCACCAGATTGAGTATTATCTCCACCCCAATATAAATATGGTATTTTACCGCTATCCCAAGACCAACCAACAGCTACATAATTTAAACTATCAATAGGAGAATTAACATAATATGATTTAGTATCCAAATCTCTACCATCATCTGTACCCCAAATATATCTAAGTTGGACACTAGTAAAATCACTAAAATGAATAACAGAAGTAGGCCAAATATGATTAGCACCATCATAAACATGAGCAATATTAGTTTGACCTACTGTCCGTTTCTTAAGAGGTTGAGCAATTCCTCCTTGACGTCCAAGAGTTAAACTCATTATTCATCAATAATATTATAAGTCATTCCAGCAACTGGGGTAAGAGTTGCATATTGGGTAGCAGTTCCTGTCCAAATTGGAAGACTAAGTTTATTATTATTTGCACTAGGCATAGTCATATTAACTCCACATCCGTCATTAATAGCTTTTTGAATCTTATCAAGATTAACACTATTAGTAATAGTTTGATTTATTTCTTCTTTAAAGTTATTAAATGTATCATTAGTAACATATCCATTAAGCAAATTATTAATTTCTTCTTTATTATAAGTTTCAGATTTAGTATAATAATTTTTAAGTAAGTTATTAATTTCTTGTTTAGTATAACTATCAAATGAAGAAGTATCTCCCATTACTCTCCATTCATTACCATTCCAATAACAAATCTTTCCATTACGATATTCAATCTGACCTTTAGCCCAATTACTACAAGTTACATTAAGAAAATATTCAGACTCTTCACCAACCATACCTGTAAGTTTACATTTATTTAAATCAATAGTACCATTTTCAATAATACCACCTTCAAATACAAGTTCACAACCAACAGGCATTGTAATAGTTTTACCACTTAAATCAAAAGCATAACGAATAATATAACGAGTATTTTCTTCGTTAACCATATCTTGAGTAAGAACAGCTTTATAATTAAGATAAATATTATTTTTAACTTGAACTAAAGTTTCTTCATTAAAATAATATTTAATATTATCTACTGAATTAACATATATAATACCAAGTCTTGGACGTTCATCAGAAAGACAAGTATTATAAATATTATAATCTTCACTATTTCCATAAACAGGAGTGTTGACCCCCCGTAGAGGATGAACTCTATCAGTAGGTTCTACAATAGTCCATCTAGTATAATAATTATAAAAACCAACTCCATCATGAATAGTCTTAACTCTAAGAACAAATAATTTATGATATGTATCATAATAAATACCAGCAGTATTACCTAAATCTGTTTTAATAACTTCATACTTATCAGTATTAAGAATTATTTGACCATATTGTTCACAATAAGTATCATCAAGAAAACCATCAAATAAAAGCTGTTCTGCATTACTAGCATCACCCTCCACGGGGAGTAAGACCTTGCGAACTATTTTATATCCTTTACCACTTTTATATTCAGGCTCATAAGGTCTATCTTTAAGACTAAGACGATTAACATTACAACAACCAAGACTTAATCTTATAGTAATATCTTCTTCATCGGGATAATTAATAATATTAACTTTACCATTTCCTGCAATCATTTGTTTAAGAGCTTCATTAAGCATATTCCAATCAATAGTTCCATCAGCAATTGGAATTTTAGCTCCACTTTCTTCAAGATACTTCTCACTAAGAATTTTTGTCCAATTATCATCAGAAACCCAACTAGTTTCAACACCAGCTTGAAGATTACTACCTATATAACTTTCAGTTATAGATAAATTATGTTCAGCATCATAATAACTAATAGTAAGACTATTACGTCTAAAAATAGCAGGAACAGCTTTACGAGTATTAACTCTAGTTCCTTGATATGGAATCCATAAATGATTAAACCTAGAAAGAACAACAGTTAAATCATTGTTTGTATCTTTGTCAAGAATATTTTGAAGATAAGTAATAGGAAATACTTTATCATAACTATTCTGACCTAGTTTTTCATATAGTTGTTTATTGTTCATAATTATGTGATTAATTTAAATAACTTTAATGAGTAAATAAACAATATAAGCATTAATAATATTGTTATATTAAATACTATTCTTATCATATTAATTACCAGTACCTTTAGCTATAAATACTCTAAATTTTAGTTTAGCATATTCAAATGTAACTTTACATAGATTAATAGGCAATGTTTGAATGTAACTTGTTACAAATGTTCTTATAACAGTTTTATCTTCTTCAAGACCAACACTAGTTTTAGTATGTGTATTTATATCAGTAAAACCAGTTAATTTACAAGCATCGTTAGGATTATTATTTCTTATTAATTTTACAGTTATACTTCTACTAGTCATCATATTTGATGTACTAAATAGATATAAATATTGTTCACCACTACCAGCACAACCTTCAGTTATAGTATTATTATTATATAATTTTGTTCTAGTAACATCATTAACATTAACAGTAAAAGGTTGGTCTTTTTGTTCAAGAATTTCATTACACCATATTTGCCAATATAATCTAGGACGTCTAACATATAAAGTAATAATTATATTATTATTAGTTATATATTCTGCTAAATATTTTTCTTCATCAGCAGTATTTTTAGATATTATACTAAAACTACCATAATAAGAATTATCAGTATCTTTATGTAATAAAGTACTAGTATTGAATGAAATATCTTTATAACGGTCAATACTACCATAAGATTCAGAAGAAATAACATTACCTACATTATTCCATTTATAACTTTCAGTAATAATAACTTTAAATCGAATATTATACTCAACTGCTCCATTATGATTTCCATTATTATCTCTAGCATTATTAATATACACAGAATTATTAATTGCTTCAACATAATCACTTGCCCCGTCATACAAAAACAATACTTTTGTAGAAGAAGTTATATTTGTTTTAACACCAGCAGATTGTGTAATATTAATTGATTTACTAACTCCACTATAAGTTGCAGTAATAGTTGTACTTCTACTTGTTGTAGCAGTTCTATTACCATAAGTAAGTTTACTACCGCTAGTAGTACCACTTAATGTACCATCTCCAGATTTACTTAAAGTCGGACTACCATTTTCAGTTTCAGTATAAGTAGTACCCACTCCATTCCAAGTATAATTTCTAGTACGAGAAGCATGACAAAGAATTGTAGAACTACCACCACTAGCAGCAATATTCATAGGACTAGCAGATATAGTTACTTGCCAAGATGTCCAACTTCCAGTAACTTTATTACCGCCATATTGCATAACATCACAATAATCAGTAACTCCATTATAATTAGCAGTAACTCTAGTTGTTCTAGCATCAGGAGATGTGTTATTACTAAAAGTTAAAGTATTACCACTTAAAACTCCAACACCACTTGTAACAGAAATAGTAGGAGTAGCACTATCAGACTCAGTGCCACCAGAACCTGCAACACCATTCCAAGTCCATGTTCTATTTCTTGAAGCACTACTATAAATAGTTACTGAATCACCTCCTGCCCAAACTTTATAGCTACTAGCACTACAACTTACAGACCAACTAGACCAACTTCCATAAATTTTAGCTCCTGCTGATTGATTAATAGTAATATCTTTAGTTGCACTATCAATAGTTGCTCTAAATACAGAACTACGGGAACTAGTAGAAGTATTATTACCATAACTAACAGTAGAACCACTTAAAGAAGCTGCACCATTAACTTTATTTAATGTTGGAGAACCACTAGCATTTTCAGTATAAGTTGCTCCTGTGCCATTCCATTGCCAAGTACGACTTCTGGTAGCAGAAGTAGATAATGTAGCATTTCCACCAGCAGCAGCAATAGTTGTTACATTAGCACTTAAACTAATAGACCATGGTCCCCAACTACTATAAGTTTTAGAACCAGCATTTTGAGTTACAGTAGTATCTTTAGTTACAGAATCCATTGTAGCTCTAATAACTGTACTTCTAGCACTTGTAGAAGTATTATTATCATAAGTTACTTTATTACTAGCAAAAGAACCAGCACCACTAACTTTACTAAGAGTAGGAGTTCCAGTTCCTGTTTCAGTTCCACCACTTCCACTAACTCCGTTCCATGTCCAAGTTCTTGTTCTACTTGCAGAAGTAGTTATATTTGAACTACCTCCACTAGGAGCAACATTTCCACTATTAGAAATATTAACTGTCCATGCAGACCAAGCACTATATTGTTTAGCTCCAGCAGACTGACTAATAGTAATATCTTTAGTAGTTGAATCAATAGTAGCACGAATAACAGTTGATTTACCACTTGTACTAGTATTATTTCCATAAGTAACTTTAGGACTAGTCCAATTACCATCTCCACTCACTTTACTTAATGTAGGACTTCCATTTCCAGTTTCTGTACCACCAGAACCGGCAACACCATTCCATGTATAATTTCTAGTTCTACTAGCACTAGTTGATATAGTAGCAGTACCACCTGTTGCACCAATACTAGTTTTATCAGCACTAATATTAACAGTCCAAGCAGACCAATTACCATAAACTTTAGCTCCAGCTGATTGTGTTATAGTAATAGATTTAGAAACACTATTGCTAGTAGCAGTAATAGTTATACTACGACTATTTGTTGTAGTATTATTACTAGCAGTAACAGTTTTACCACTTAAAGTAAATCCACCAGCACTACCACTAAGTGTAGGTGTAGCAGTTTCTGTATCAGTATGTGTAGTACCAACTCCATTCCAAGTCCAAGTACGAGAACGACTAGCATTAGTAGTTATCGTAGATGAACCACCACTTGCACCTATCGTTTGCGTGCTTGCCGAAATAGAAACAACCCAAGCAGACCACGCTGAATACACTTTTGCGCCTGCCTGCTGCGTTATCGTAACCGTTTTGGACAATCCTACATAACTAGCTGTAAGTGTCGCTGAACGGGCTGAAACGTTTTCGTTTGATGTAAATTTTATTTGATTTCCACTAAGACTAGCACTACCACTAATACTAAGAGTAGGAGTAGCAGTTTCACTATAAACAGTACCAGTGTTATTCCATTTATAAGTTCTACGAGCAATATTAGCTGTAACTGTTCTAGTACCACCTTTAGCTTCAACACTAGTTCCATCAGTTTGTAAATCTAGTACCCAATTAGTATAAACTTTAGCTCCAGCAGCTTGATTTAAAGCAGCACTAACTTCTTTAGTTTGTTTATTTTCTAAAGTAAATATAACAGTTAAAGTACCATTTTTAGTATTAGTAGATTCATTATTAGGTATAGTTAATACATTATTACTTATACTACCTAAAGTAGTAGAACTAGTAAAACTAGCAGTAAGATTAACAACAGTTTCAATCCAAGTTCCAGCATAAGTAGAGCCTTTGGTTATACTCCCCGTGGAGGATGCATAGTCAGTTCTCTTATATCCAGTCTTAACAGAATTATTCGGAAGTTTTAAATCATAAACACCACCAGTATTAGCAATACTACTATCAACTACTGTTAATGCACTAGTATCATATATACTAGCTTTACTACCTTTAAATGTAACAGTATAACTATCTTTAGCTTCTGTATCATCAATCAATACAACTAACTTACCATTAGTTATAACTCCTTTTTCTATTCCATCAAATAAAACTTTAACTCCATCAGTAGGAAAAGTAACAGTATAAGAAATAAATCCTTGTTCCCATTCTAATTCTATATTATGAGTTATAGGTAAATAACCACTATTACCACTAATAGTTTGAGATTTATAATGTTCAGCAGTAATATTAGCAGTATAATCAGTCTTAACAGGAATAGTAAATACAAATTTAGTATTGTTTTCACTTATAACAGGAGTATAACCATTAATAGTAACAGTTCCGGAAACATTCAATTTAAAAGTAATAGTAACTTCAGTATTCTCTGGATAAACAAGTTTAGAACCTTGATATATTTCAAATACATCTATACTACCAAGTTTAATATCATGTATTCCAATATCTCCTTGATATATAGCCATAACTTAAGCGTCTGATTTAACTATATAAGTAGTATTATTATCTTTTTGTGCAATAGCTGCATATTGGGTAGCAGTACCAATCCATATCTTAGGATTAACTATCGGTTCAATAGTAAGATTACTTAATCTATAAAGAGTTTGGTCAACTATTTGAATAGTATTATAATCATAATTACCATCATTATGTAAGGCTACATGATTTATTGTATTGCTATTACTCCATTGTATAGTTATAACATCACCAGTATATCTAATATAAAATTTACCATAATTATTATTATAAAATACAGAATTAGGTTTACCAATAGCAGCGACAAATCCATCAAAATTAGTAAATGTAGTATTTATAGCATTTAATACTTCAGTAGGAGTACCATCATTAGTTAATAACATAATAATAGTATTAATATCATAATGTTTAATAATTTGATTACTATTTATAGCTACAAAAGTATTAATACTTTTTGTTTCTTCACCTCCAACTCTAGTTAAACCTTTATCCCAACTTAAATCAATTTTATTAATTCCGCCAGAAGAAAAATAAGTAATTGTAGCACTAATATCGTTACTGCCTACAACAATTCTATCAAAATTAACTCTACTATTATTATTATCAACAGCAATAATACTTCCACCTTTTAACAGTATTTCTTTTACTTCATCAAAAGTTTTATCACAAGTAAATTCTTTTTGCCCATTAGTATATATTCCAGTAGGAACAGTAATAACTACACCATAAACAGGAATAAATCCTTCAGGAGTATCTTTTCTTTCATATAATTGTTGATTAATATCTTGCATAACTTTATAAACTTTAAATGGTGGCACTTATTCAGTACCACCATAATTAATATTAAGTTGTTTTCTTTTTAATAACAAGTTCATAACCATCAGGAATTAAAGCTTTAATAGTATCAGCAATAGCTTTATCAACTTCAGCTTTAGTATAAGTATTTTCTACTGTTGGAACATCATTAAACTTATTATTAATTTCTTCTTTAGTATAAACATTATTTTTAAGTTCATTAATCTGATTAGGTAAAGTTTCATCAAGTTTAACTTTATCAGCAGCAGACATAATACCAGCTAAAGTTTTTGTAGCAGCATTAATACTTTTAGCATAATTTCTACCATTATCATATTTATTAGTATTAGTATCTTTATTAATACCTGTTACTTCTATATTAACTTTAGAATCTGTATATGTAACATCATTTAATGAAGATAGAAGTTTTATATGTAAACTATTAACAATATCAGTAGTTTTCTTACCTTTACCGCCATCATAAGCAGTACCTGTAACTTCACCTAAAGCTAAAGTTTCAGATATAACTGAATATTTAGTTCCAGACCAACGATAAGTCTTACCGCTATAATCAGTACTTTCACTTATATCAACATAAATCTTACCTTTTTCAGGAGTATAATACACAGGAGCATCTTCTATATACTTTTCAGCAAAATGAGTTTCATCAACATAATACCCTTCAAGAACATCATCAACATAACTAGGTAATTGACTTGATGGAACTTTACCATATTTATCAAGACTAGCAATACCATTAGCTACTCCTCTTTTAGCTTCAATAGCTTCATTACAGAATTGAATAATCTTTTCTTTAATAAGAGGATAGTTATCTATATTTGTAAGAATCTTCTCAACTGTCGCTTCAACCTTATTCTCAATAACAACTTTAAGATTAGGATGATTATCAATATTATCAAAGATATTTTCTATATTACCTTTAATAACATTAAGTAATTCAGTAAAGTTATTAATATGTTCAAATATATAAGTAACTCTAGCTTCTACTTTAGTTTCAATAAGATTCTTAAGAATAGGAAATCTATCAAGATTATTAAAAATATAATCAACTCTACTATTTACAGCATTATTAATACATGTAACAAGAACAGGATAATTATTAATATTAGCAAATATATTCTTAACACAATTACAAACTAAATCAGAAAGAATACCAATAAGTTCAGGATAATTATTAATATTATTAAATATATAGTCAACACGTTTATTAATATTATTCTGAATAGCTTCCTGTAATTCCGGATATTGACCAATATTTTTAAATATATCAACTACTTTATTAACAGTATTAGTAATAATAAGATTCTTAATAGCAGGATAATTATCAATATTATTAAATATGTTGCCAATAGTAGTTTCTACATGAGCATTAATAGCATTAGTTATGAATTGATTAAGAGCAGGATAAGAAGAAATATTATTAAAGATAGATTCAGTCCATTGTTTAATATATTGATTAAATATCTCTTTAAGCTCAGGATATTCATTAATATTATTAAATATATCTTTAATAATAATAGGCAAACTTTCAACTGTACTATTCTTAATAATTTCAACTAGTTGAGGATAATTATTAATATTATTAAATACATTAATAACAAAATCATTAATGAAACCAGTAATAATATCAAGAAAGTCTTTATAATCACCTATATTACTAAATATCTCTTCAAGTGCTTCTGCTAAATCTTTAATAACAGTATCAAAAGACCATCCCTCCCAATTATCTGGATTAGTCCAAGCAGCATCACTAATATCATCACTATTATATCGTTGTGTCCAATTAATATTAGTTGCATCACGATAAGTAATAATATATCCTTTACGACGATAAATTTTATAAAGTTTATTAACAGTATTAGCAAAAGTACCTTCCCAAGTTAAATAAACACTATTACAAGCAGCAAGTATTCTATCAAGTCTAGTACCAGTTAAACCATCAAATACAGCCTGTATAACAGTTAAAGGATATATATTATATCTAGTATCATTTTCTTCACAATACTTATCTAGTATATGAATTGGCATATTGCCCTCTTTATCACATTGAACTTTACTAGGGTCAAAAGATTGACAATTAGTACCAACAAAAACATTTTCTTCTTCAGCCATAATTACCACGGATTAGAAACACGTTTAATATAATGTAAAGCAATAGTAGGCATAAGTTTATTAATAGCAAGATAATCACCTGTCCATCTATTACCACTTATTTGTTGCCAAGTCATTTCACCATTATTACTAATATTAGGCCCAGTCATATACCAATTAGTAGAACGATTAATACCAAGATTATCAAATCTACTTCGGTCAGCACCATAAGGCCAACCATTTTTAACATCACCATCTAAATCACCTGATATAAATCTCCAGTTACTTGGCGTTATAACTTGATGATTATTATCACCGGATTTAGTTTTACCAACAGCAACAGCATGTTGATGTAGAGGCAAATCAGTACCACCAATATAAAATCCATATGCACTTACATTAAGACCCGGAGCAGCAGGGTCATATGTATCTTTAATATTTTCAAGAACTGTTTTCCAATCAAGATTTCCTTGCTTAGGATTATTATAAATATTAATACCGTTAGGTATATAACCCATAACAAAACGTCCTTGTGCAGCAGTATAAACTTCCCAACCATTAGGAGGAGTTGAAGTATCCCAAAGCATAATAGAACCAATAGGAACAACGGCAGCAATCCAAGCTTGAATTTGACTAGCAGCAACTCCACCACCTTGTCCACTTCCACCACCTTGTCCAAATCCTTCTCCAACTAATTTATTTTTAATATCAGTATAGAGAGAATTAAAATCTACATCAAGTCTACTAGGTTTAGTTTCACTGTCTGCAAATTTATTCATAACAAGATATTTACCAGTTCTAGCTTCACCAAGTTGAGTAACAGACATGACATTATGAGTGCCATCTCCACCAGAGCCACCACCTCCTTCAAGACCAGCGATAATATCATTAATTTCTTGCTTAGTATAATAATTATTAAGTATAGAATTAATAATATTACGTACTTCTTCTTCAGTTAGTCCACCACCGCCAGAACCTCCACCGGCAGCATTAATAGTAATAGTACCATCATCATTTTCAACAAAAGTAATATTAGTACCCGGTCTAATCTTATTTTTAAACATTGATACATAATTACTTTCAAAATATTGTTTATACTCATTACTGATATTACTACCATTTTGGTTTATTTTATTAAGAATTTCTTCAATCTTATTATTAATATATTGCTCAAGATTATTAATACTACCTTCTATACTACTATTTAAATCTCCAATCTTATTATAAATATCTTCAAATTTAGCATTATATTCAGTAATAAGATTATTAATTCTAGTGTTAATATCAGTTATATCTTGTTGTAATTTAGATATTTGTTGGTCATGAATTTTAAGATGGTCATTAATCTTTTTAAGTTCTGCAAGAAGCCAAGCATAAAACTTTTCCATCTCTTCTCTTAACTTCTCTAAGAAAGCTTCAAATTCAGCACGAGTAAGATATACAGATAAATCAAAACCCATACTTACCCATTTTTCACCATCCCAAAACCAATAAAAATCATTAGTATAAGCTCCACCCCAACCAACAATTTCAACTTGTTTATTATCTTCACCTAAATCAAGAGGATGATAAAGTATTTGACCAACAGCCCAATTTCCATCAAGAGATATAGATTCTTTATCAAACATATCTTCTTGACGATAATTACTAAGAAGTCTACATTGATTTAATTTAACTGCACCATCATACATTCTACCACCTCTCCAAAGAATAATACTATTATCTGGAAGTTCAATAGTTTGTCCAGCTAAACAATAATCATATTGAAGTATATAAATAGTATTAGGCTCGTTAATCATATCTTGAGTAAGAGTATTAACACCACTAATCATATTCTTACGAAGATATTTACGAGCCTTTCCACTATAATCATTTGTATTATAGTCTTTATCTGCAAATTTAAGAAGATTATCAACAACTGTTAAATCTTCTTCATCAGCTGCATTAGTAATCTGTGAAGCAGTAAACATTTGTTTAACAGATTCACTAAGCATTTCAGGAGTAATCTGACCTTCAAGTATTTGAACAGCATTATCTTCAAAATACTGTTTAAGTACTTGTGCCATATAATTAACTACAACATTACGACGAAGATAATTATCTTGAATATTAATACCAAATTCATCAGCAACTGCGCGTTCTGCAATCGCTCTTGGAAACATACCACTAAACGATTCTACAAATTTAGAACCAATTTCAGAATCAGCTTCAAGATGCCATTTCTTTGCATTAGTAACAGGAGTTATTTCATCAAGAATATAACTCTTTTTAGTTTCAATAACATAAACTTCACAACCTACTCCAATCTGTTCCCAAGTAAGAGCATCTCTATCTTCCATTGTAGATACTACAATTCTAGCAGCTTTAAGACCTCTTTGAACAACAGCAATAAGTTCTAGTATTTCTTTCTTGAAAGTTTCATAATCAATAACTAAATCTTCTCGAAGTTTAGCAATAGGTTGCCAATACTCTTCATTAGATAAAGGAATACCAGCAGGAACAGCTTTACGAGATATATAGCTAGCATAGAAACCGTCATGAACTATACATAGTCTTTCATAAGGTCTATCATTCCATTGACCATTACAAGTAAGACTAACTTTACCAAGTTCTTCTTCTATTGTTTTCATACGTTCTCTAGGTTTACTAAATTCATAGTGTAGACCCCCCGTAGAGGATGGAACACATTCACATTATTCATTATCATAATCAACATCACTAAGACTATAAGTTTCATTATATTCTTTACCTTCTTCTTTCTTCTCCCAAAGTTTACCAGTTTCAGGGTCAACATAAAATTTAGGAGCATCTCCACAACTAACTATTGCATGAATTTTACCTTCTTCATCAACAGGAAGCGTAATAGAACCACTATACTGAACTTGTTCACTACCTTCATAAATAATATTAAGTTGACCTTTAATATATTTAAGAAGAGTTTCAGCAAGTTTATCTTGACCAAGTTGATATGCTGCCATAGCAGATTGAAACATATTCCAACAAGTAACAATATTTTTATTATTACCTTTACAAGTAGCAGAACAATCATTAAGCATATCAAGTCCATATTGTGCCATAAGAACTAATAGTTTATGATAAACACAAACATATTTGCTAGGAACAGTCATATAAACATATTGAGGATTAATCTCAACTTGTTCAGTTCCATCAGCTTTTACATAGACACCATTAACATAACTATCATCTATTTGTTCACTCATTCTAACATTAAGTTATTGTATGAATTAATAATTGATTTTTGTTGCTCATCAGAAAGCAATTCTAAGGCTTCTAGTGCTTGAATTAAAATTTGTCCTTGTGTTAGTTTGCACCAATTTTTTTCGTTCAATGGGAAGCCTAATTCTGCTATTCTCACTTGTTTTTCAGCCATGCTTGCGATACGTAATTGCATCTCTTTCGATAGCTGTTTTGGATTATTAATATAACCTCTTATCATAATATCATCTTATTTAAATGCCTTATTAATAATATAAGCAGTATAATCATTAACTCTAATATCAATACGTTTATTAAACGCAAGAATACGTTGATTAGAATCAAGATTTTTATTATAGACAATATTTATAATATCACCATAAATATCTTCTTTCCATTCTTCTTTCATATAATGACTAAGATAATCTTCATCACCACGATACATATTAAGTTTAGAATAAGCATCATAATAAACACTATTAACTAAATGTCTAGCGTTATATTCTATTTGGTCACGATTATTATCAACATTATTAGTAATAATAGTTGAAGCAACAAACTTTGCACATCCCGAAGCTGCATTAACCATAGTAATAGAAATAACAGCTTTAGATTTTTCTCTATCTTTTTCAATAATATCTCTAGTAACTATGTTAAGAAGTTTGGCAATATCATCTAAAGGATTTCTTTTGTTATTATCAATTATCTTATTAATTATAAGATAAATAACAATAACAATACCGGGAATAAGACCTTGTTCAAAGGCATTTTGAATTAATTCCATTTTTATAGATACAAGAATAGGGACTATCAGTATCAACACTAATGCTAATACCAATAGCCCCTATTCGATTAATATTACCTAATATTTACCTAATCGAGTCGGGTAATAGGTTATGCTTTTTCTTCAGTAGCAATAGCTTTAAGGATAGTTTCAACAGTTGCAATAGCATCAGCTCCAGTAGGGAATGCTATTTGTACAATCTGATGAACAACTTCATCTCTAGTTTTCATTTCACGTGGAACAGCAAAACGAAGAGTAAAGATAGTATATCCAGCATCTGCACTATCAGGTTGTTTCAAAGGATTAAGCGGATATGTAGGATACAGTTCAGTATAAGTATCTCGATAAGTATATTCGATACCAGCATCGGCAGCAGCTTTATTAGCTAAATCAGTAATATAAGCAGCGTCGCCATAAGCAGGTAAACCGTGAGCTGTAACTTTAACAGCTATACCCATTAATTCATCAGCTCCAAGAATTTCATAATCAACACCTTTAGACTCAGCAGTTAGAGTGATTTTAGCATCAGAAATAGATGCTTTAATACCATGTCCAACAGTATTATTATTAATTTGGTTAGCTAATTTCTTTGCTACATCATTAGCAGTAGGATTAAGACCAGTATGAATGGTAGCAGTCCAACGATTACGTTCATTGAACTTTAATCCTTTCTTTACAATCATGATAGAATAATCAGAATAAGCATTTACATCTCCGATAGTAAGATTAGCAGAAAAAGTAGTAGCAGCTTGATAAACACCTTTAACAAAAGTAAGATGTTTCTTATAAGCTGGAAGAACTACTGGACCATTTGCTTCACGACCAAGATTAATGTAAAACTTATCGGTAATCTTAGTACCGTCAGCGTCAATTGTTTCCTCGCCATTAGCAAGATAAGTAAAAGCAACCGCTCCAGCAGCAAGAGGTAAGCTCTCTCCATAAGCGACATTGCCCGCTAACAAAAACTGTCTCATTTTTAATTTAATTTAGAGTTTAACTTTGTTTATCAGCTCCATTAGAAGTAGCACCAATACTAGCAAGATAAATCTGTACTGCACGCATAACTATTTCCATATGTAAATAAGGAGGTAAATCACAATTAACCCAATCTTCTTCTCTATCTTCATCAAATTTAACTTTAGCAGGTTCTTTGATATAAAGATATTTAACTAATTGAGGTTTAACTGTATTATTACGTCCAGTATATATATCAACATTAATACCAGATTCATCTCCAAATATAGTAACTATCGGAGCATCTTTCGCAGCACGATTACAGAAATCTCTTAGCGTTTGACCTAAATCTTCAGCTTCAATAATTCTACAATCATAAATTGTCTTGCCATTATAACTAACTTGAAAGCCTGTATATAGCATTATTCCGTCGCTATCAATGTTAATTTTATAAGGGTCAACTTCTGTTCCACCACCTGTAATATCTCCGCCGTTAACAGTACCCGCTGTGTATAAAGTTCTAAGAGCATTAACAGGACTAATAGAAGCATTTTGTCGAGCAACCTTATCATTATAAGGAACAGGTCCGACGTTTTCTACTATTACATTTCTAGCTTTTTCAATTATAGCAGCATTAAGACAAATATCTATATCTTCCATGAGAATAGCACGAACGGTCTGCATACCCATCTGTTGTGCCAGTTCTCTGAACGTCACGTGCATCTCCCCAATGTTCATAATCAAATGTTTTTAAGTTTATTTTTATAAGCACTAACAAGAGCACTATTAGTAGGATTCTTAAACCATGTAACAGCTTCCTTAACATTAGCACCAATGAACTCACCATCAGGAGTAGTAATATTCTGATTATGAATTGCTCTGATAAATTCTCCACGAGAAATAAGAACCTCAATTAAAGATTTAATAGTAATATCTTTATCATTGCAAAGTTTATTAAACTTAGCAGGTTCATTTGTACTAAATTTATCAAGATGAGTTTGTTTATCGATAGTATCCATAGCCATACCGTTAGGAATATTAATATTATTGGCAACACAGTATTGAATAAATACAGCATCAAACAAATCACTATTCGTGAGAAGTTTAACATAATTGCCTTTAGCAGAATTAATTTCCTGACGATGTTTAGCAAGACGCTCAGCTTCTCTTTGGTCATCTTTAAAATAAAATCTAATAGATGGGTTAGAATTAATAAGAGCAATATCTTTAGCTACATCTTTATACAATAAACAATGACGATAAATTAGATAATCATCAAGAACAATAGGATAACCATATTTATACTTTTCACTTTCAAGAAGATTTAACTTAGTAATTTTAGCTTCAAGAGCTTCTCTAAGTTCTTTAACTCCTTTACGGTCACTATTCATATAAGCAGTTTCAATAGCTTCTTCTTCAGCTCTAAAACGAAGATAATCTCGTTTGCGATTCCAAAAGAAAGAAATATCAAAAGTCTTACCTAGTTCATCAACTGAAACACTAATATTATTAAGATAAGCCTTAACCCGTGAAATAAAGTTTTCATTATTAGGAGCAAGACCAATTAAAGCAGGAAAATAAGATTCAATCTCACCTTTATTAGAAGAAAGAGTACGAGAACTACGAACACAACTACCAATCTTATCCATTCGTTTAGGTAATGTTTTATCATTAACTCTACGATATAATGAATAATTAGTAACTAAATTAATAGTAATAGTTCGTTTTTCAGTATAAGGTTCATCAAGACTTTCATCTCTAAATCTTACTGTATTAGCAGGCTGTTTATCTACTCCATCCTCTACGGGGGGTATAACCTGTTTATCTGTATTTACATTAGAAGCAGCAGGAGTATTTTCTCCTGCTTTATTAGCTTCATTTACTTTGTTAAAATCCATATCTTAAATAGCTTCTTTTAAATGATTATAATACACATTTCAATAAGAACATCTTAGTAGTGTTATCTATCTGCAAACCAATAGAGCCTTTAACTTCATAACGAGCCATATCAATTTCAGTAGCTGCATGATTAGTATTAGGCAATCCCCAGCAAGCAGGAATATCAGTCATACCTTCAATAACTTTAGCTTTATAAGCCTGTCCTTTTTGACGTACTATACGAACATTCTGATTACCTTTATAATTACTCATATCAATCAAAGCAGCTTGATGAGAAGTAATAGGCAAGCCAGTAGTAGGATGAATCATACCATTTTGCTTAGCAGCTTCAGCATCAGTACCCTTATCGAAATAAGCATTATGAATAACAGTAATAGTATATCCATCTGGAGTTTTATACTTATTAAAGTAACGTCCATAAGAAAGACCATCACCATTATCTTGAATCATCTTTTCACCAAGAGGAGTAATAAATCCGTTTTCTTTAGCATCAGTTCTGATAGCCATTTCAAAGTCACGAATAAATCCTTTGCCACCCATAAGAGCTACATTCTTATCGCCATCTTGAGTATCACGGTCAAGAACATCACCGATTGTACGTTCAAGTTTGTTAATAGTCAGAACTTCACCATAAGTATCGTAGTTAGATTCACGACAAATTTCTAACATACCAGCAGTACGAGGAATAGGTTTACCATTATCATGGTCTTTCAAAGAAATAGTACCATCAGGTAAACGGTTATATTCAGACTTCCACAAACGTTCTTCGTTCATTACTCTCATGTGCAAGTTGAACTGTCGCATCTCTTCGTTAATCCAAAGATTAGAAGTACCACCATTATCATTTTGGAATTGATATTGAGTAACAACATTAGCAAGATTACCAGCTATTTCTTTAGAATAACGATAAAACTCAAGTTGAGAAGTCATTCCAGCAGGACCCATAGTATTGCTTCTATTACCTTTAGAATAAGATTCAGAAACAGTAGGAGCACTCATTGCCCAATACATACCTTTAGCCAACCATTGAGGGTCAACATAAGCATCAGGATTGGGAGAAGTAAGTTTCAAAAGATAAGCATAACCATAAGCAGATTCACCTAAGTCTTTCTGAATACGAACTTGAGTAACACCATCGGGAGCAGTAAGACCATGTTGTTCAATAAACCAATGAGTAGAGAAATGAACTTCAAATTCACTACCATTTTGACCAGGTTTAGTAACAACAGTATTAAAGTAAGTTACAAAGTCTGTAAACTTCATACGACCCATAGTTTTCCAAGTCCATTGTACAGTAGCAACATTTTTAATACCACGACTACCTTGACCTTCAGTAATAAAACTTAAAGGAAAACGGTCATCATCCATACCATAATTATAAGTCAGAAAACTATTAATTTCTTCTGGCCTTTGAAGCTGAAGATAAGCAATTGATTCTTCATTAGAATAACCTCTATCTTCATAACGAGTTTGTCCAATAACACGTAATGTTTTCATCTACAAATTTACTATTATGTTAATAACCAAAACGCTCATCTTTCAGAACGTCTTTTTTACTGTCAGGTTTAGTTATTTTAATAGCTCCTTTTGTAGATTTACGTTGACTAGCAGTAAGTTTCAACTTTTTAGCTTCTTTATCAGAAACAGCCATTTCTATCAAACTATCATAACCTTTACCTGTATATTTAAGCCAAGCTTTAAGCAGTTCTTCATCGCGTCTTTCAGCAGGAGATAACTTCATTAAATCATTTTCATAACGAGAAAGTCCTTTATCATCAACTTGATAAACATAATTGAAGAAATCTTCTGGAGTAGTAGAAATTTGTTTTCCATTACGTTCAATAATAACAGTTTCAGGAATACGATAACCAGCAATTTGTCGTTTATCAATACATTCTTTAACTCCATTCCAAAATTCCACAAGTTGTTTCTCTTCTTCTGCTTTAACTCGCATAGCTTCTTTAGCATTAGCTTCACGCATTTCATTATCAGCTTTCTGAAGAGCTTCAAGTTCTTCTTTAGCAACATTGAAAAGTTCATTACTATCTTTAAGATATTGAATATACTTATCAACATTACCACGACGATTAAATTCCTTAAACGCCTCACGAACAATAGCTTCTTGTTGACTTACATTATTTTCATCTACTTCAATACCGCTTCTATCTCGAAGTTCGCCAAAGCCTTCAAATGAATTACCATTTGCAACATAATAATTAAGAAAATCACCAACGATAGGATAATCTTCAAATAACTTATTAACACCAGCTTGAGCAAATTCGTCACGTTTTAAATCAATAACGGATTGAATATAACTTGCAACTCCTTGAGGAGTATTTTCAAAAGTAACAGCTTTACCATCTTCTGAAGTAACAGAAACACCTACAAGTTCTTGAATCGATTTAACATCAATAGTATTTTCTTCTTTAGTATCTTCTACTTCAAATTCTTTAAGATAAGCAGCAACTTCATTTTTAGCTTTAAAAATATTACCTTTATCGTCAATAAGATTACCGTCTTTATCAACAGTATATTTATTATCTCCATCTTCGATAATAGTACCTTCTTCTAAACCATGTTCAACATCAGCGTCATTCGCTTTGTCATTAGGCTTACCCCCCGTGGAGGATGAAGATTGGTTATCTTTATTAGCATTAGAATCACTATTTCCATCTTCATTGCCATTATTAGTAATATCATCAATAGGATTACCATCAGCATCTAACTGTCCTGTTTTACCTGTATCAAGGTCTGTTATGTCGTCAGTAGGTTTTCCATCTCCATTAGATGTTTCACCATTAAAACCAAAACTATCAAAACTAAGCATAATTCTTTGTTTTTAATTAATTACTATATCACAAATATAAACTATAATAATAATACGAGTTTTACTTGTATCGTTAAAATATGTTCACCTTTAAGCCGATTTGCCGACTAACATACTATTGCTAACTAGGATATTTATTACTGATAACCTATCCTGTCGCTTTCAGAGAAGCCATGTATGAATCAAATTTTATCATAATGATTAATCTATCACGAAATGAATAAAGTGCTTAAAATGAGCTTAAAATGGCTCATGTGGTGTAAAGAAAAATGAAAATGGGCTGAACCTACTTTCACAAGCAAGTCCAGCCCTATTATGAACAAAATTTAGAAGTACAGCCGATTATTTACTTTTACTATCATAACGATTTTTATTCGTTTTTGCAATCTTGACTTTATCATCACTTTCTTTAAGTTTAACAGCTAATTCTTTTTCTTTAAGTTGTGCTTCAACAGAAGTCTTTTGAGCATCTAAACTAAGTTTACTACGTTCAAGATTAAGTCTAGCATTTTCCATACGTTCTTCAGCTTGACTCTTTTCAGCATCACTAAGACCATTATCAAAACTCATAATATTAGCATTTGCTTTCATAGCTTCAATCTGACCATCAAGATATTTTTCAACTCTAATTGTTTCTCTATCTTGTTCTGCTTTTCTATCAATCTTAGCAAGTTCAAATTCTTGACGAAGTTGTTCTGTTTGTTGAGAAACACGTTCAACATCAAGTTCATGCTCACGTTGAATATTTTGATACTTATCAATAAGCTTACTAATTTGAGCAACATTATCTCCACGTATAGCAGCATTAGCCATATCCATATTACCATTCTGAGCAGCACTAAATGCAAGTTGTTTATATTGTTCAAGTTTCTCACGTTCTTTAACAGAAGTTTTACAAGTAACAATATAATTGGCAAATATATGACTATTAACATCAAGATTTAAATATCTAATATCACCATCTTTAGTTTTATAAGAAGTATTAAGACCATCAATCCAAGCAAGTTTAGTATAATCCATTTCAGCTTGATAATCTCGTTCTCTCATTTTATCAAATATAAATTCAATAATAACAGAACCCATACTTCCACGAATAACTGCTTCATCAGTAACTCCTTTACCAGCACTATTAGCAATTTCTCCATAACGTTGTGGAGTCATATCACATTCCATTTTAGCAGTCTGTTCAATTTCTTGAATAAGTTGTCCAAGTTCAGTAATATAATTATTCATACGACTTTCAAGATAACGAACATTTTGTGCTTTAACAAGATTAGCATCATCTTCATCATCAATATAAAGCACTCCATCAGCAGCCATACGATATATAGTTTCAGCAGGTTTTTTACCAAGAAGAGATTTGGCAATCATAAGAACATTCATCTTATTTTTAGCAATAGCCATTTCTCTATGATAAGAAACTATATTACGAAATACTTGATAAGGAATAACTGTATCTACAATACTAAATCTTCCAAAACCAGGCAAAAGTTCTGCAATACCATTATAAGGAAGTTTACCATTCCTATTGTAAGCAATAGGACGAGCCTTATAAGGATATATACTTGTAGCACGAGAGCCAATTCTAACGCTCTCATAAACTTGTGGACGCCACACCCATTCAATACTAATATCACCACCAGCAGTGTTAAGCTGATAAGTTTCATCAACAATTCTTGTTGTAACAAATGCTCCATTACTATATGTAAGAATACCTTCTTTTATTTCACCTCTCCAAACAGTATGCCAAACTTCAAATAAACCATTATTAGCATCACGAGCCATTATATTAGTGTTCTTAATATGTTGTAAATCATCTTTATTAAATTTACTACATATATCACCAAAATAATACATATACTTATCCCAATTTAAAAGTGCTTTATCGCTAGAAGTAGTAGCACTATATTGATAATATGTATCAAGAGCTTCACGTTCTTTTTCAGAAAGATATTCATAAAATTCATCTATAATTTGCTGTTTGGTTAGCATACGACGTTCAGCAAACATATCATAATCTTCTGCAAACATATTATCGTTAGGAACAGGAAAAGCATCTCTAACACTAACAACACGTTTAATTAATTGATTACCTACAACATCTCTATATGTGTAACAAGCTCCAAAAGCAACAAATTCAAAATAAGCTCTAGCATATATAGTAAAAGCATCTGTAAGGTCATCAATAACATTAATTAAATCTTGTCCTTGTGCGCTAATATCATCAATAAAATTTTCATTAAACTCTTTAATAAAAGCCTCAATATCAACAGCTTGTTCAGGATTAAATTGTTCAGGATTATTACCTTCATTAACAAACTGCATATAACTTTCTTGTATCTTCTTAGCAACAGCTTGTTCTGCAAGCATCATAATTTGTTTACCAAGTTCAGCATCTCTAGCAAATACAACTTCTGGATTATTAGCTCCAACAATAAAGTCATGTGGATTCTTAATATATTCACCAATATATCTTCTAATAATACCTTTCATCATATCATAATTACGCATAGTAGCTGGAAAACGAGTAAGATTTTCATCTTTCTCATTATAAGGATTAAGAGTTTTTCTATAATATTCTCTAGGAATATTACCAAGAAGAATATTAAACTTTTCTTCTACATTAAAATCAGCTTTACAAGCAATACCAGCTTCTATAACATAATCACAACACTTAGCATACCAATCAACTTCTTGTTTTTCAGCATAACTAACGTGCTGATTAGGAAAATCAAGTCTACCAAAATTATACATATCTTTATTTGTTTAATCTTAAAACCATTGTCTATTAAAAATATCTGTTTTATCATTATTTTCTGTAACTTTCTTACGACTAGCAAGTTCTCGTTTACCTTTAATATCAATAGACTTCCAATATATACCTAAAAGTATAAGACTAGATATACGGTCAAAGTTACCTTCAGCATTAAACTTTTTAAGTTCAAGAATTGTTTGATAATCAAGAAATCTTTCAAAAACATAAATATCTTCTCCAAATTCATTCTTACCAATAACTTCATATAAGAACTCTTTAAGAAGTCGAAGACCATCTAGTTTCTTAGGACCACTACCAATATTATAACCATAACTAGTACTAACTTTTTCTTTAACAGCAGAATCCCAAACATATAAAGGCTCATAGCCTAGATATTTAGTAGCTTTCCATTTACGAAAATTAGAAACAGTTTCACCACGATTTATTTCTACAAGTCCAGTACCAATACAATTATACCATTTACATAGTCGATAAAACTTTTCATCAGCTTCTTCTAGTCGTTCAGTACGTCCATAATATGCAGCACACAACTTAGGTTTAAATCCATTACGTTCTCTAGGCATTTCAATAACAAATATACTATTATGAGAATGTCTATCAGTAATTTCTTTTTTATCTTTATCAATACCAACAGGGTCATAAACTGCAACATAAGTACCGGGAAGAATACTTCTTATAAGCCTATCGCCAATATATGTTTCTTCATATTCTGGGGCAAACCAAACTCTTATACAACCATGAGGATCTTCATTACCACGTCTAGGAACTCCTTGAATATAATCATAAGTTTTCATATCAGGATTTTCAATTCTTATACGAGCATTAGATTTAAAATAAATCTTTTTAGTTCCATCTTCAAATAGTTCACCATCAGTGTAAAACTTATAACTATTATCAACTCGAAGTTTATCTTCAAACTTATTAAGAGCTTCACTACTAAATATATTTTCACTAGCACTACTAAAAGATTCAGCAGGAAATAAAGCACGCTGACCAAGATAATTAAGATATTCTGCAAAAGTCTTAGCAGTCTTTTTCTTTTCAATTCTTTCTCGTGCAGCAAGCTGAAGCCCTATTCGTAGATTACTATTTCCATCTTCATCAAATCCTTTAACTCCATCTATTTCTCCTTCAAGACCCCAAGCATAAGATTTAAAGAATCCACAAACTTCATTACGAGCATCATTATCAAAAACATTTTCAAAAGCCATAAATCCAAATGCTCTAGGATTATAAAAGTTTTGTTCAAATACTTGCATATTAGCAGCAGTAGCAGTTCCCCAAGCCATAAGAGTACCAGTAGTACGAGTACCAACAGTCATTGTAGGTTCAGTTACATTCATAAACTCATCAAAATTCTGCATTGTAGATAGCTCTTCAACTTTAATTGTAACAGCATCTTTACCAATAGCACAGTCAGGATTATTATTAGCACTAACACTTAAAAGAGAACTAGACCAACTATCATCAGCTTCAACTCCATTTTTCATACGATAACCAAGTTTAAAACTATCGGTAGTAGGACTATATATACCTCTTTTAAATGGAGTCTTTTCTTCAAAGAACTTTAAATTATTAACAGCAAAGTCACTTAAACCACCTTGTTTAATTAAGTATTTATTATCAGCTGCAACATGAATAACAACTTTATGCTTAGATAAGTTAACTTCATTAGAACTATCAGCAGCCATAATATAAGAAAAACCTCCACGTCTAGTTTTATCAATAATAAGATGTAAACCATTACGTCTACAAAATTCTATAATTTGCCAAGTCCAAAATTGAGCATCAATAAAACTAGGAAAACTATAAATCTTTTTAGCAGTAGCTCCATGTTCAGTAACAATAACAGATGATTCATCTGTACGTTCCATACGAGTATAATTAAGAAAATTATAATGACCACCTGTTATCCAAACATCTTCTATACTTCCATCTGGATTTTGCCAACAAGGAGCAGAAAAACCATTACGTCGTCTATCACATTCTCTACGTCTAAATTGTCTATGAGGAATACTATCAACTTTAAATTGAGTATATTTACCTGTGGCTTGATATGTTCTAGCAGCTTCATTAAAAAGTTCAGTATTAACAAATTTGCCAGGTCTAATATTTAAAAGAAAGCCACCACTATCTCCAATTAAAAAGTTATTATGAGGGTCATACCATCCACAATCACTAGCTTTCTTATACTTTTTCTCTTTATCAGGTTCTTCAATGTATTCTAGAAAAGGATATTTACCATCAGCCATAATATTTTATTTAACTAGTAAACAAACAACAAAAGCGATAGCGCAAACAGCACCACCGCTTACCAAATATCTATTCTTACGTTTAATACATTCAATAGACTTATTTAAATTATCATTTACTTTATTACTATTATCAAGATTATTTTGTAAAGTTTCAACTTCTTTATAAAGAGCATTATATTTAATCTTATGGAGATTAATTATACTATCTTGTTCGTTAATAATATCTTTATAAAGTTTAGCTTTAATAATTTTAGTATTAGCAATCTTAATCATATTAATAGGGACAAGAACAGTTGTATCAGTAGTGTTGACTCCCCGTGGAGGATGCACTACATTATCAATCTCACTCTGACACCAACTTCTTGAATAACTCCCAAGTAGCACTGTCATTAAGACTAATAACTTTATCTTCAATATCTTTCTCATGTTCTTTTAATTTATAAACTATACTTTCTCTTTCAGTTATAACTAACTGTATAGAATCAATCCGAACATGATTAATAGCGGTGTCACTTTTATTATATGAATTGGCTTCTACACTAAAACGACTTATTGATAAATACAAAGTTAAACACAAATTGATAATCACTATTATAAATATTGCTATTAGCATCTTCTTCATGATTCTATACAGTATTAAGTTAATCTTTTATTTCTATAAGTTTATTAAGTAAATCAAGGTTCCATCTACCAGTTTCTTTAAGACCAAGAACTCTTTGAGCCATCTTGATAGCTGCAACTTGACCACAATTCACGTTAGTATCAAATAATTGTTCAGCAACTCTCTGACTATTAAAATCATCAAGTTCAAATACATCCCAATAACCTATTTTATATTTTTCCCAAACAAGTTTCTGAAGCTGAACATCATTATCAAGCTTAGACTTAAACTCTTTACTACCAACAGTATAATGTTTCTTATAAGAATCAATCATAGTCCAACCTTGCCAAGTAGGATTATATTTACGACTGATACCTCTATAAGTTTCACCACCAGCATCATCTTTATCGTTTACATAACCACCTTCTTTTATAGATAGTTTTTTAAAAGCATCTCCAAAGTAAGCCATAATTTAATTTATATAAGTATTATTACTATATTATTCTTCAAGAGTTCTACGAATCCAACCTCTAAGATATTTGATATTATTTCCTTTTCCTGCAATATCATTATAATATCTAATACGTTCAAGTTTATATTTAGCTACAAAATAATCAGCACTAATTGTAGTATCAGATTTATAAGCGTTAAGAGAATCTTGAGTTCTACGAAGTAATTCTTTAGTTAGAACTAATTCATTAACAGCAGTAGAATCAGTAACAGGAATATAACGAATTTCAGGAACTGGAGTAATACGTTTAGCACATCCACTAGATAAACAAATAGCAAATATAACTAAAACAATAAAACCAATAATTACTCCAATTAAATTGTCTTTATTTAATTTCATATAGCAAGTTTAAATTGAGTTTGAACACCACTAGCTTTAATTTGTAATTCTCTATCTTTAAGAACTTTATTAATATCATCACGTAGATAATTCATAGTAAAGAATTTAGTAGTTTCAACAGGATTTTCTTTAATATGATAAAGACCATCAGAAAATCTTTTTGGCATACCATATTCATTAAGTTCAAAATCACTATCAATATGACATAACCAAATACCTTTAATAGTTAAACCAAGTATATATTCAACAGCAAAAGCATACATACTAAGTTGAAGATTATATATAGCACCATTACAATTAGGAAGATGATTAAGAGGAGCTAAAAGTCGTTCATCTTTATCAACCCAAACATTAGTTTGTTGTGCAGGTTTAACTGTTTTATCTTTCTTATAATAACCACTACTAAATCTTAATCCGCCACGATTTGTTTTCCAATCACCCACAACAGCACAATTAGTATCTTCATTAACTAGAAGAATATCAATAGTTCCACTAATTAACCAATCTATAAGAAACATACCAATCTCACTATAAATCTTATATCCTCTTTCAGTGTACATTTTAAACGCATCATAAATAAGAGGATAACGATTATTAGTAAGTTCAATAAAATCTTTAAGATTAAGTAACTTATAACTAGCACCAAAATTTGGAATATCAGCAATAGTAACCATTACACCATCTTCACGTTTATCAAGATAATTAATAGCTTGTTGAAACATAGATGCTCCTTTAACGCCATCTTCAAGACCATTATGAGTATTAGTCCCACGTTCACAAGCTTCTTTAGTAATAGTTGACCATTGTTCCTCTAGTTTCTTCTCACTTATTCCTAGTTCTTTAGACTTTTTTCTCAACCAATAGTTCTTATCGAACTTCGGTTGATATCCATGAAGGATAGTAGTGGTTGAAATATAATCATTACCAAGACTATCGTTATACTTATGTTCTTCTTCATGAAAAATAAGTCTAATATCATTATATCTTTTATCTCTAAGTTCCATATTAACATTATTAAGTTCAACACTAGCTTGGGTACGCTTCGGCACTACGTGCCTACGCTATACTCCCCGTGGAGGATGGAATAGATTCAGCATCAGCTTATTCCTCAATCATACTACTAGTAATTTCAACTCCACCTCTACCAGCAACATTCTCTTGTTCATACAGAAGATTTTCTTCAGCTACATTAAGAGCTTTAATCGTGTTTGGAAACTGATTAGCTAAATCATTAATTTGTTTCATATAACCAATAACAACTGGAACATCTTCTAGACTAGCACCATCAGATAACTTGTCATTCAACAATTCATTTAACTTGCTAGCAGCTAGAGCAACATTATGAATACCGCGCTTAATATTAAGAACAGCTTCCATACCTGCACCAGCTTTTTGATTATAATATCTTTTAATAAGTTTCCAAACAAGAATATCAGGTTGATAATTTTTAGGTAAATCAAAGTTTTCAATAGCTTTCTTAAGAGCTTCTTTTTCACTAAGACCTTCTTGTAGACACGGACCTTTAGGGTCACCAAGATAATAAATAACTCCAACTTCTTTAACATACATCTCTTTATTAGGAGATTTATCTCTAGTATAAAGAAGACTAACATCTCTATCAAGAAGTTGTTTAAGTGTAGGAGCTTTTGGCATACCAGTTTCATCTATGGTCAGCATCCAATCCAATTCCAAACCGTTCATATATTTCTTCTACTTCTTCATCAAATTCAATAATTTCAAGTTTACCCATAGCGTATAACCAAAGATTAGCATAAGCAGCACTATGTTTTTTACTTAGTTTAATCCAAATAGGAAGAAGTTTCTTTTTAAACTTAAGTTCAGTCTTAATCTTTTCTTCTTCTTCATAATGTTTTTGCTTTTCTTCTTCCATAACTTTAGCAGTATATTCTTTATACTCTTCTCTAGTCATAGTTTTTCTAGCTTCTTTAAAGTCTTTATAATGACTAATAAGTTTGGAACGATACCAATTCTTTTGAATAGTACCAATATGAGGAATAGCAACACATTTATCTTTTCGTATATTAATACTAGCTTCTTTTTCAAGACTTTCAATAATAGATTTACAAAGTATTCTATCATCACCTTGAAATCCAATATCATCTAATATATTATTTATATCTTTATAGATAAGAATATAATCATCATCAAAATCTTCATGAGAACTAGTATTAGCAATATTAAAACTAGTATTAGTCTTAAAATCCATAATTGAAAGTTTAAGAACTCTTCTTAGATTACTACTATAAACAAGAACACAAGTACCTATAATTTTAAATTATACATAAGTAGTTCCAAGAAGAGTTCGATTATTTAGACGAAATGGCTAATTAACTGTTTCAGCAGAATGATAAATAAAAGGATTAACAGCATTATGTTTATCAGTAATAGCAGCTCTTAAATCATTAATAGCTATAACTTTAAATTCAACAAACCAAACTTTCTGTCCTTTTTTATATCCTTGATTTTGTCCAAAAGTACCAACAGTAATAGAACGAGTTAGTTCTGTATCATTAGTAATATACTTATTAACAAATTGAGGACTAAGAACATTATGTTTAAGATAAAGATGATAACCACGTTCAAGAGTAGAACGGTCAATTATAATCTTATCCATTTGATTCATACCAATAAGTTCAGCATCTTCTTTACTAATCTTAGCAATAATTGGCATAACCTCAACTGTACTTACTTTATTATTAATAACACCAAACAAACTTTCATTTTGGCAAAGAGCAACAACACAATAATGTTTAGCAACAACTACATTAGTAAGAATAGCGTCAAGTGCTTCACTTGTTATTTCGCTAATGTCAGTAGGTATTTGAATACCAAAATCTTTAAATTTATTTTCAACTTTAATCATAACACTAAATTATTTAGTTTTAATAATACTATCAATACCAATATTTCCAAGTTTAAGTTTACTAGGAACTTTAACTTCTTTTTTATTCCTTTCACCACTATGAAATTCTCTAGTGTATTTAGGTTTAGTTTCACTTTTATCTTTACCCATAACTTAATTGTTTTTAGCAAATGTAAGAGTTTGAATGAATCTACCAAGAGAAAAACTATTTTTAACATTTGTGTCATAGAGGATTATATGATTATAAATATGCAAGTCATACTCCCCGTGGAGGATGGAGATGAGTTAGACTTAATCATAATAGTATTAATGATATTAATAGAGATAATGATAATGATTATAGTATTGATTAACTTGATATGATTGATACTGATTGTATTCATCCTCCACGGGGAGTATAGCGGAGAGCAAAGCTCGGAGCGGGTCACAGCGAATCTATTAATGCTGATTATATTAATATTATATATAATATATATCTATATAGATACTATTGCTAACTTATAATTATTTGATTATCAATAAGTTACAATATATAACTTGTTCCATCCATGGAACACATTTCGCTATTTATTTGCTATATTTGTTCCATGGGTGGAACACATTTCGCTAATTTCCTAGAGTAATATATTTTTATGTTGAATTTAATAATATTATTGTTATGACTTTTAAAGAAGATTTTAAACCTAGTAAAGTTTATAATAAACTTGTTAATGATGTTTGTTATAATGCTGATTGTTTAGAAGAATTTGAAAAACAAAGACTTGTTGTTGCTAATCCTTTTAGTTATAATAAAAGTACCAGAACTGGTATAGTTGCTGAATTTGATAATGGTTATCATCTTAGTAAAGAAGTTGGTATTAAACGTAATTTTGTTACTATTGGTATGAGAGTTTGGGATATAATAAGAAAGAATAGATATGCTGTTATTATTTCTTTTATTGGTTATATTGCTGAAAATATTAAATTTAATAGTAATGTTATTTATATTTCTCATGATTTAATTAAAGGTTATGGTTTAGTTAAACCTAATCGTAGAGATTATTATAACGCTATTTCTTATCTTGAAGATGAAAATATTATTAAAAGAACTAATTTACAAAATATTTATGTTGTTAATCCTATTTATATATTTAGAGGTGATGTCAATAAACTTATTAATATTATTAGTGAAGCTAAATTAATAAAAACTTTTGATGATAAAGATAGACTTATAGTTGATAAATTTGTTTTATTTAAAAATGATACTGATAAAGGTATTGTAATTGCGAATAAAGATTTGTATGCAACTGAAGTTGTAGATATTGGTGAGGACTGAATTAAATATAATAGTAATGATAGTAAGGATAATGACGAAAATACTGAAGATAAAAATTATGAAGATAATAGTAATGTATATTAATGTTTTGATAATGATAGTAAGAATGTTGAAGATGATAGTAAAAGTGATAGTATTGAAAATAGTGTATGTTGGTGTTTTGATGAGGCTAGTGAGTATAACCCCCGGTCATGTTAAACTTGATTGACTACCCCCGTCAAGTTCTAGGAGAAAGTAAAGTTCTCGCTCTCATTATCAACATTAAATACATTGAGATTATTCATCTCATTACATTACCAACTATTAATACTAATCATTATGAAAACAAACAAACCATTACTGTTAGTTGCTATCATACTGATGATGCCAGCTATCATACTAGCATTGAAAGTAGAACCAACTAGTGATGAACAAATTACCGCTGTTGTATTTGGAATACTATCGGCTATTGTTAGTTATCTTAGTAGAGATTAATCTCTACTAGATGATGTTGCTCATTATCAACATTAAATACTTTGCAGTTGAAACGAAAACAACTGTCAGTAATGCTACTGATTAGCGTAATTAAATACTTAATAGTCATGCCAGACGTTAAAGATTTAGCACAAGCTGCACAAGGTGGTGCTGCTGCTTCTGAGAATGTTAATGTAGTTGAACCAACTACTAGTGTTAATCAACCTGTTCAACCTACTGTTGATACAGATAACCAAAGTTCTGCGCAAGTGGAAACCATTGATGATGTTGTTAGACGCATCTGTACTGATGGTCATAGTTATGTAATGACTACTGTCATTACTAATATTGATTGTCAAGAACGTACAGGTCGTAATGGCAAATCTTATCTCAATGCGTTTGTTACTATTGCTAGTCCTGTCAAAGGTGCTCAAAGTATGCCTGATGGTACACATCGAATGGGTATGCTTGGTGCTATTCAGATGCCATTCAATCAGATACTGCTTGTAATGCGCAAAGACAAGTTCTACGGTAGATTTGTCAACTATGTTGGCGAAGCTGCTGAAGCTGGCTTTGCTAGTATGTATCTGACTGGTGTTGCTGTCAAAGTTCTTTGCCAGTTTGTACCTGCTGGTGTACAAGACCGTAATCCATTTACTCGTAAAGATAATCTTTACAATGTTGTGGATTATGATAGATATGTATATCATATTGTAGGTATCGAACAACCTGCTGACCCTGTTCTTGTTGGTGCATATAATGTACTTATCAAGCAGATTATGGAGGACGCTCGTGCTGCCATTGCTGCCAAGCGTGAGGCTAAAGCTAAAGCGGCTAGTTTTGTTGCTACTGCAATGAGTGATGACGATATGCCATTTTAATGAACATGGTGCTACTGACCTTCGGGTTGGTAGCACTGATGTTATCAACAATAGTTTTGTTGATGCTGTTGCTAGTGTTCAACATGGAAATGCTCATCATCAACATTAAATATATTGCAGCAAACGAACTTAACAGTCTGATAAGTCTTATTAATCAAGACCTAGCTGCAAGTTCTGATAAGTCTTATCCTAATATTAAACATCATGAAAGTACATCGTATTATTACTACTATTGAAGTTGAGAATGATAATTCTATTACTTCTGTTGAACTTATTAATCTTCATCCTACTAATACTGATATTCCTCTTGCTATTACCAATTTAACTACTAATGGTAATGCTGATGACATTGAACAAGTATATGATAGTGTTAATAAGCATAGACTTGGTATTGCTGGTAAATTAAAAGGTATCGCTCGTATTATTAATGATAGTCTTGATAATTATGAATTTAATGTAGTTACTGATGATAATTCTACTAATGAAATTAATGATGATTTACTCCTATAACATTTTGTTATACTGATATTGGTCATGGAGATTTACTCTCATAACAAAAAGTTATAGAGATGAAATTAAAGGTGACGAGAGATATTGAATATGGAGAAAGAGTATGTGGAGATGAAAGTGGTGAATGTGGATTTCGTGGAGAATGAAATGGTGGAGTTGGATGTGGTTCAAATAGGGTCAAATTGAGGTTAATGGTGGAGATGAGAATGATTGTGATGGAGATGGATGTTGAGATAAGGGTCGAGATGGTGATGCTGAAGGAACTAGTCCTGCTGGTATTCTTCCTAATCCTCTTCATCCTATTAATAACACTCTTCCTAATCAATCTAAACCTATTGTTCCAACTCTTTCTCCTATCTCTTTATAACTTTTCATTATAACCTCTATAACCTCTAGTTATATCTCCTATAACTTCTCGTTATATAACTATCAGTTTCAGTCATAGCATCATCTTCTCAATCTCATTCATTATAGAATTTAGTTACACCAGTATCATCATCAGTTCTATCGTCATTATCATCTCATTGACGTTCGTCATGACTATTAGTCATACAATCGTCATTAAGACTAGTTCTAACAATATTATCAAGTCTAATAAGACTTTTAGTCATAATGACCAACAGCATTAGTTCTAGCTAATAATAGCACTATTAATACTATCAGTATTATAATGACTATTAATACTAGTCATACTAATATTGCTAGTCATATTACTAATGATATTCTTAATATTCTTGATATTACTGATTCTCTTTATACTAATGATACTCTTGATACTATTGATATTTATTATACTCGTGGTAAGTTAATTCCTATTGCTATAACTATTTTAGTTATTTTAATATAGCTATTGATTATTAGTTAGAATTATAGTATAAATAAATTATAATATATTTGGAGTATTATATTTAATTGTTATATTTGTCGTGTTGTTCAGTAGAGTAATATTGCTACTGATAATAATATTAATCTTAAACTTATAAGTGTTATGGTAAATTTTGATAATGTTACTAGTAATGTTCAATCTAAGCCTAGAAAGAAAACTATAGCTGAAAGTTTAGAAGAAGCTAAACAAGAAGGTAAACTTGTTGTTCCTGAAGAAGATACACAAGTTAATGCTGTTGTTAGTAGTGAAACTGTTCAGCCTAAAAATAAAGCTAGGAAGAAAAAACAAAGTAAAGTTCGTAAACAAGAAGAACAAACTACTGTTGTTAGTCAAGCTAATGAAGATAATGATTTTAAAGATGCTAAGACTGATAAACGTGGTGTTCCTGTTGGAATTAATGTTCCTCAACATATTCTTGATGTAGTTTGTATTGTTAAATTCAATGCTGCATTTAGACGTCATACTTCTCTTAATATTCTTCATACTCTTGAAGATGATGGAAGAATATATAACTCTAAAGGTGCTTATGTTGACTTTCTATGGAATAAGTTTAGAGTTACTGCTGATGGTGGTCTTCGTAGAGAATATAGATATACAGATGATTTATTTATTGATGCTTTAGTTAAAGCTCATGCTGATGTTGCTAGTGATAGTCAGCGAGTTATTGGTATTATGATTGATACTGAAACTGAACTTCATAAAAAGAATAAAGATTCTGAAGCTAGCTAAGTTTGTAGTATAGACTCCCCGTAGAGGATGGATAGTGCTGTTGAGCTTATTAAAGCTAATTCTCATTTGCCTGTCATTTTTATCCATTTTGTTTATTGGGTTTGTTATAGTTAACACGTTGATGATAACTATCCTCTACTCGGAGTTTATTTTATATATAAAGATATGGAAAGAACTGATATTTATTTTGTTGAAGATGATACATATTTCAATAATAATGTTGAAGGTGTTGAAATTCATGCAGAATGTCTAAGTCAAGATTTTGACGATATTGCTTGGGAACCAATAGTTGACGATAGTCCTATTGTTGACCCTGAAAATGATATTTTTGGTTATTATGATTAAATAAATAAAATTATGGAAAATATTAATATTAAACTTGTTCTTGATGAAGTTTTTGGTAAATCTTGTGATAGTATTACTTGTGATACCTGTAAATATAAAGAAGATTGCGAACTTATTAATAAATTCATTAATGATATTAAAGATAAAGGTTTATCTCCAGACCAATATGTTAGAGGTTTAGCTTTATTTATATATGTTCTTAAAGAACAAAAATATATTAATGATTTTGGTAAAACTCAAGAAGATATTATTAAACTCGCTACTGAAAATGGATTTGAACTTGATTGGCTTATTAATCGTTGGGATAGTATAATTGAAGATAAGGATATTCTTAAACCTATTATTGCTGTTTTTCCTAAATATGCTAAAGATATGATTATTAATATTGTTGAAGCTAATACTAAAATTAATCATTTGATTGCTCAACATATTATTGATACTTCTAATGCAGAATATAAGGAAATGATTAAAATGGTTAATCAATCTGTTGATAATAATAAACAAGAGAATAAGTTTAAGAATTTTAGCGATGATGAAATTTATGCTGAACTTAAACGTAGAAAAGCAAATAAATCTGCTAAATAATCCCACATAAGTTTTTGATTTTATTTCTAATACTACTGTCTGTGAAGATAGTAGTGTTATTTCACTTGCTGATGATGGAGGAATTGAACTCCGAAACTATGATATTGTTATTATCCGTTTTAATTTCTAAAATTGTTAGGTTTTGTAATAGTACAGTCTGTGAAGATAGTGCTATTAATATTTATCATAGTCCAAGTGTTATATGTCATATTTATTTTGGTATTAATGATGTTATTATTGATTGTGAAATTAGTAATAATGATGTCTGTGTCAAACATTTCGTTTTATATGATTTCGTATTTGTAGTTTTGCCTAGCATTGTCTGTGAAGATAGTGCTAGGCTTTTTAGTATGTATATTATTAACTTTAAATATATAATTAAAATGGATAATTTTGATTCTCTTATTTTTGATGGTCTATTAGATAGATACATTGAAGAACAAGCTAAGTTTGAAAAAGGACAGGTTGTATATATGGAATATACTTATCAATATCATAATCAAACTAAACTTGGTGTTTGTGTTGGCATTGTAACTGGCGTTGGGGTTACTAAGGTTGAACGCACAATAGGTAATAATAAATATATTGATTATCCTATTGTATATACTGTTACTCATGCTAAAGGTGTAAGTTATAATGTTAGTGAATGTAAACTTGGTTCTGTTGCTGAACATATTCTTAAAGAACGTCTTAAACGTGCTGGTAATAATAATGAACAGAATAATGAGCCTGCTACGAATGACTAGCTATTTACGTTCATGATACATTCATAGATATGATTCTTTTGCTCTCTGTTGAACTTTTATATATAATCTGATTAATCTATCACGATTAATATTAAGTTCAATACAAGGCAAAAGAACTAGCTAATAAATGTTAAACTAAAAATTTAATACAGTTTTATTATGAATTATGTTGCTTATAAGAATATTGATGGTACTATTACATCTGGGTTTAAAGTTAAACTTTATGATATAGTTACTTTAAATGCTGGTTATTGGAAAGATAAACTTGCTATTGTTCTATATATTAATGAAGATAAAAAACAAATTAAAGTTCGTATTATTGAATGTGGTATGAACTTAACTCTTAAAGTTAAAGATGTTCAATTTGTTAATCATAATAATAGAACTGCTGCTCGTTCTTATATCGATTTATGTAATAAACTATCTAAAACCTTTCGTGATAAATATACTGATAAACAGTATATAAAAGATAATTGGTTTACTGATAAGTTTATTATTAACGATATAACTGCTGATACTATTGCTAAAGGTATTGGTCAATATATTACTAATACTGATAGTGATAGGTATTCTGTTAGTGCTATTATGTGGCTTAGTGATATTAAAGATTATATAGATGCTTTACTTAAATATGGTGATTTTGATTTTGTTGCTAAGGCATTTAAAATCTATAATATTACTGATACTAGATTTGAACTTATTTGTAAACTTTATCATTATTTCTATGATTGAAAATATTATTGAATATATTCTTGGAGTTTGTGTTGGATGTATTTTATATCTTATTTATGAAATATTTAATCTATATAAGAAGATTGAACGAATTAATATAGATATTAATAAACTTCAAATTAAAGATATAGAATTTCATCGTAATATTGAATTTATTATTAATGATAGTAAATATAATAAAGAAGTTCTTGAACATTTTATTAATAAACTTAATGAACTTAATGATAGTATTAAAGCGAAAGTTGATGACTAGCTTGCTTCCATCCTCTACGGGGGGTCGCCACGGAGCGTAGCGTAGTGGCTCTACTAATATAACTATTATTGAACTTATTATAGTTTTAACTATTAAATATAATTGTTTTATTAATCTTTAAAAATGTAAAGTACTTATGGGAAAGTATGATGAAGTTTCTGTTGTTCGTCAACTTAATAATGTTGGCGCTGTTATTGGAATCAATCCTGCTAGTAAAGTTATTAAAGTAGCTAAAAATAGCGCTATTGGTAATGGAACTAGTGGTAAGATTGATTTTCTTTCTCATTATTGTGGTTATCATGTTGAGATTGTTGATGTTATTCAACAACAAAAAGAACGTGATGAAGAAATTGCTGCTAAGAAAGCTGCTAAAAAGGCTGCTCGTAAAGCTAAGTTTGCAGAGGATAATACTTTTAAAGGTATTACTCGTGCTGTTGATAAACGTATGCGTACTATTAAAAGAAAGTAGTATGTTATGGTTAGCTTTAAATTCTCATTTGGAGTTGTAGGTAAATCCAAAGAGAAAGGAATAGTCAATAAATATGTTATTATAGTTGCTAAATGTGAAGGTATTATTAGATATATTGATGGTACTTATAAAGTAGAATACAATGGCAAACTATATAGCATTACTGGTGAAAGTTACAGAACTAAAGGAAAGAAAGTTGTTTATGCTCGTCGATTAGATGAATATAATCATAGAATTAAAATTATAAGAGATAGTGAAAATAGAAAAACTGTTGATACTAGATTTTATATTCCTTTTGCTGCTGGACTTATAGCTAAAGGTAAAATTGTTAAAATGCCTTTTGCTAAGGAATTGTTTCATATTACTACGTGTTATAATCGTGGTGATAGTGAATCTACTATTTTAGCTTTTCAAGAATGGAAAGAATATGAAGATAAAGTTAAAAATAATCTTATTGATGTAAACAACGAATTGTAATGATTGGTAATCTTAATATTGCTAATAGTAATAGAAAAGATACTAACATTAAGTTTACTAAAGACCAAGAAATAGCTGTGCATGAACTTATTGAGTTTCTTGCACAGCCTTGGGATGATAAGAAATATATTAATGCTCTTTGTGGTGCTGGAGGTACAGGTAAGACATTTGTTATTAAATATGTTATTAATAATTGCAAATGGTCTGGTGGTGTTATAGGTTGTGCTGCTCCTACACATAAAGCTTGTAGAGTTCTTAGTAATTCTATTGGTGGAAAAGAAGTTAATACTATTCAATCATTGTTTGGTTTTAGACTTGATGTTAATATTGAAAATTTTGACCCTGAAAATCCTGCTTTTAATCCTGTTGGAAAAGATAAACTAGATGGTCTTAGAGTTTTAATTATTGATGAAGCTTCTATGCTTAATGCTAAACTTGTTAAGTATATTAGTAATAAATGTAAGAAGCTTCAAATTAAAGTTATAATGCTCGGTAAAACTATTGCTGAGTTTAAATTCTTCTAATTGCTGGAAACTCGTGAAGATAATAGTGCTACAACATAAGATGAAAATCTAAGTGTGAACGCTAGAAAAACTATTATTATATGACAATCAGCAGCCAAGACTACTCATTATGTTGTGAAACATGATAATAGTAAGGTTCATCGACTATCTCGTAAGAGAGTAGATTTTATTTAAAAATCGAAACGGAGAAAGTTGTATATTATCAATTTTATCCATATCTTTATAATGTAATTTTAAATTTTAAAGATATGGTAAGTTTTAAATTTCGTACTAGTAAAACAGTTAATTTTGCTACTGATGTTCCTAGTAAACATGGTTTTCATTTAAATGATTTAAATCGCATTTGTGTTTATCTTCATTATTATGATAATGAAATTAATCCATTTTATGTTGGTCAAGGTTCAATTAATAGAGCTTTTAGTTTTAGTAGAAGAAATAAACTTTGGAAAGAAAAAGTTATAGATATTACTAAAGTTAAAGTAAATATTTTTAAGATAGATATTACTATTGAGGAAAGTATTAAAATTGAAAAAGAACTTATTAATAAATATAAACGAATAGAAAATGGAGGATGTTTAGTTAATGGTAATGATGGAGATACTTGTATAGGTAAATGTAATTCTGAAAATTATTTTTATAATAAACATTTATTTGGAGAAAATAATGGTAATTATGGAAATAAATATGAATTTAATAGTTTATCTATTCCTATATTGCAAATAGATATTTTAGGTAATATTGTTAGAGAATGGTCTTCTGCTACTGAAGCTTCTGAAAAAGGTAATTTTCATGCTGGACCTATTGCTGCATGTTGTAAAGGAAAACGACATATTCATAATGGATATCAATGGATTTATAAGAAAGATTATAATCCTAATAAAAATTATGAATATATTCCCGGTAAAACTAATAATAAAATATATATAGCTATAAGTGTTGCAAATATAGATAGAAAACCTGTTAATATTAAAATTCTTTATGGAGCAGAAGATTTAAGAATAAATGGTTTTACTCCCAAAAATGTTAGTCAAGTTATAACTGGTGCTAAAAAATCTCATGCTGGTTATATTTTTCTTGATTTTTTTAAACTTCCTAAAGAAGAAAAAGAAAAATATATTAATTTAATTGATATTACAACTAAGATATAGTCAGGCTTATAATGAAAGTTATAAGATTATGGATAGTTCTCAGCTTCCACCTGTTAATGAGAAAACTAGTCAAGCTTTTCTTATTGCTAGTAATACTTATTATCTTAAAGAAGTTGTACGACAAGGAGATAATAATCCTATTAGTAAACTTCTTAAACTTCTTCGAGAAGATATAGATAATAAGAATGGATGGAGATTTCTTGATTATATATCTAAAAATAGACAAGATTATAATGAAGAAACTAAAGGATTTTATGTTTGTGGTCAAACTGAATTTTCTGATTTAATTGATACTTGTTTTAATGATGAAGAATATACTAAAAATATTGATTTGTATCGCATTATAGCTTATACTAATGGTCGTGTTGCACAATGGAATAACTATGTACGACATATGATTATTAGAGATGCTGATAAAAGTCTTATTACTCGTAATGATTTAATAATGAGCTATACTACTGTTGTTAATGTTTTTAATGATATTATTATAAACAATAGTGAAGAATATATTGTTAAAGATATTGTTGATACAATTGATAATGATTATGAGTTTAAAGGATTTCTTATTAAGTTTCAAGCTATTCATGGTGGTGCTATAACTCAACCTTTATTTGTTATTGACCATTATGATAACTATACATTTCAAATGTATTATAAGAAATTGACTAGTCTTATTGATGATGCTAAAAAAGCTAGTAGTTCTGAACGTGGAAGTAAATGGAAACAATATTTTGATTTTAAACGTAAATATCTTATCGCTTCTAATATTACGAATAGTAATGGTAAGATTTTATTTAGTAGAGATTTAGATTATGGTTTTGCAATTACTTCTCATAGAGCACAAGGTTCTACTTATAAAAATGTATTTGTAGATATTAATGATATGATTTATGATAAGTATGGACATCCTTATACTAATAGAGATGAAATGCTTCGTAGATTGTATGTTGCTTGTTCTCGTGCTAGTAATCAATTAGTATTATCTTATGGCAAGTAAAACTGTTGACGAATATCCTGATTGCGAAAGATGCCCAAATCGTATATTTAATACAGGTAAATATATACAAGGTGGTAGAGGAAGTATTCATGGAGATATTGTTTTCCTATTTCCTAGAGGTGATAGAAATTATTGTGAAGGTTATCAATTATTTACTGATATTGGTAATCTTTATGATGAATATTCTGGACGTAATAACATTGAAGATGTATATATGACTTATAGTATTAAATGTGCTTGTTCTAATAATTATAATACATATCTTACTGCTATTGATAAATGTCGTAATATTCTATGGAAAGAACTAGCTAGAATTAATTATAAGTATCTATTTATATTTGGTGATGCTTATCTTAGTATTAGTAATAATCATATTCCTAGATTTATGGCTACTGGTGGCAAGTATATATTTAATAATTATTCGCCTCTTGTTAAATTTAAAGATGATAATCTTTATCATATGTTTAAACAGCGTTTTGCTGATGATGTTAATTGGGTTACTAAAAATAGAAATAATTATGGTATAGTATAAATGATTAATTGTATAGCTTATGATGTTGAAGTTTTAAGAAATTTCTTTTCTATTACTTTTGTTAGTATTAATAGTTATCTTAAAGTTTTTAAAGATTGTGTTAATACTGATGGAAAAGCTATTCCTTTAGTTCAAAAACTATCTGTTGAAGAAATTAAAGCTCGTCTTGAAACTGTTGAAAAATATAAATTTTATATAACAGATAAAGACGATAGTCAATTACTTCCTATGATAGGTTATATTAATAAGACTAGATGTTATAAAGATTCTAATGGAACTATTATTCGTACTGATTTGTATGGATTTAATAATTTCAATTATGATAATCTTATGATTGCTGCTTTACTTAGTTTTTATATGCGTACGAATAGTACGAAAGAACTTATTAATAAGTTATATGAAACTAGTAAAACTATTATTTCTAGTCAAGATGATAAAGATAAATTTAAAACTGATTTTTATCTTAATAGTCTTAGAAAATATAAACTACCATTTACAGGTATTGATGTAATGCGTATATTTGCTCTTAATAAAGCAAGTGTAGTTGTAGATAGTAAAACAGGTGAACGTAAACCTGTTCCTAAAGGTTTAAAGCAAACTTCTATTAATCTTCAATGGTATGAACTTCTAGAATATGAACTTCCTGATATTAATGAAAAAGAAGCTGAACTATATGATGAAATTCCTAGTCTTAAAGGAATGAATGTTAAACAGCTTAATAAGCTAGTAGATAAATGGGATAGATTTATTCTTGATGAATATATTGAACCTATGATGCACTATAATCTTAATGATGTTTTCATTGTAGCTGAAATAGTTCGTCTTTATCCAGAAGAAATTAAATCTCGTTATGCTATTAGTAAAGCATATGATGTTGATGTTCTTAATTCTAGTCGTAGTAAAACTGCTGATATTCTTTTTGAGAAATTTTATAGTAAGTTTAGTGGTCTTGCTCCCGAACAATGGAAAGGTAAGAAAACTGAAAGAACTGCTATGAGTTTTAAAAAAGTTATTTTTCCTTTTATTAAATTCAAAACTAAACCTATGCAAGACTTTCTTGATGAATGTCTTAAAACTACTATTTATAGAGTTAATAAAGATGCGTTTAGTAAAGAAGTTAAAATTGGAAATGTAACTTATACTGTTGCAACTGGAGGTTTACATAGTCAAGATAATCCTATTGAACTGTGGAGTAGTGGAAGAGAATTATTTCTATCCTCTACGGGGGGTCAGCACGATGTTCTTAATGACGATGATTATGTTTATATTCATGCTGATATTAATAGTATGTATCCTAGTATTATTGCTGCTCACAAAGTAGCTCCAGCTCATCTTGATACAAATGCTTTTTGTAATCTTATTGGCTGGCTTAAAAATAAGCGAGTTGAAGTTAAGCATAGTAGCGAAGATGTTGTAGATGGAATTGATAGAGATACTTTAGCTTTAGTTTTAAAGATTGTTATTAATTCTGTTTATGGTAAACTTGGATTTGAAAACGGTAATCTTTATGATAGATTAGCTGTACTTAAAACTACTATTAATGGACAGTTAATGATGCTAATGTTGGTTGAGGAATTAGAATTGCATAATATTCATGTGTTAAGTGCTAATACCGATGGTATTGTTATTAAACTTTATAAACGAGATATTGATACTTATAATAGCATTAAAGATGTTTGGGAACAAACTACCAAACTTAAATTTGATACTGATTATTATCATTGTCTTGTTAGTAGAGATATAAATAATTATCTTAGCCAATTTAGAGTTATTAAAAATGGTGTTCATAAACTTAAGCTTGAATCTAAAGGTGCTCTTAACCCTATGATGTATTCTTTAGATTTAACTAAAGGTTATTCTATGCCTATTGTTGCTCAAGCTATTGAAAACTATTTTCTTAAGAATAAACCTGTAATGGATACTCTTCAAGAAGCTACTAATATTCTTGACTTTTGTCTTACTCAAAATGTAGGTAAACAATTTCATGTAGAAGAAACTAAGATTGAAAATGGACAAGTTACTCATGTTGTTTGTCAAAGATATGTTAGGTTTTATGTTTCTAATAGAGGATATATTATTGAGAAAGTTCATAACGATAATGGTTCTCGTAGTAGAATGGCGGCTGGTTCTGTTGTAACAGTTATTAATAGTCTTGATGATAAAGATATTTCTCTTAGAGATATTAATTTTAAATTTTATTATCAAGAAGCTATGAAGATTATTAATCCTATTAAACTTAAGATTTCTCCCAAAGGTAAAGGTAAAAGTAAAATTAAAAAATATAGTGGTATGTATAATCCTATTTTTAATGAAGATGATTTTGGATGAAAAATATAGTTGAAGAATCATATAGTAAACTTATTAATAAATGGGGTTCTAAAGATTATAAAGGTGTTGGAACTATTCATTGTGTTCAACCTCTTGATTATTCTGAAATTATAAGTAGAGTTATTACTCTGATGAGGAATAAAAATCCTAATCTTAAAATACTTATTGTTACAGATAATTGGAAGAGAAGAACAGAAATTGTTGATGGTCTTAAAAATCATAATATAAATATAGATACTATTAATATTCTTACTCATACTTATGTTAATAGTAGATATAATTATAGTTATGATATTTCTATTGTTGTTGGAGTTAATGAATGGAATCTTTCTTGTAATACAGTTTTTAATCATGCTAGATTTAAACTTATGATTATAACTAAAGATGCTATTGATACTGCCAAACTAAAAGAAATTTATACTAACATTCCTCCTATTAATGATAATATAAGTTCTAGTGGTATTAATGCTATGCGGGCTTTACTCCCCGTAGAGGAATATAGAGAGCAAATTTTGTTTGTTAATCAAGATGATATTGCTAATTATAATAAATATACTGAGTTTATTACTCAGACTATTCAAGTATTTGGTAATCTTGATAATATTAAATGTGCTCGAAATGGTACTCAAGACGGACGTAGTGCTATTCAATATATTACAGAAATAGCTGAATATAATGGATGGAGTGCTGATATGGATATGACTAATCCTTTTAGTAAACAAATTGATGAATGTTATAATCCTCTTGTTCTTGCTGAACGAGTTAAGACTTTTTATAATATTGTTCGTGAACGTATGCTTATATGTTCTGATAATGTTTGTAAGCTAGAAAGGATAGTTGAAATTATTAAAGATAATCCTGACAAACGATTTCTTATTATTAGTAAGAGAGGTGAATATGCTGCTACTGTAACTAAATATATTAATGATAAATTAGGTGAAATTTGTGGTGATTATCATGATAAAATTGAGGATAAAGTTCTAGTTGATAGTAATGGTATTCCTATTTTGTACAAGACAGGAAGCAAGAAAGGACAGCCAAGAATAATCAAATCTAAGGCTATTTCCACGCTGAATTTGAAGTCTTTTAATGATGGCTTATTAAGAGTATTATCTATAAAAAATAATTCAACTGACAGCCTAGAAACAAGCGTAGACGAATGGATTTTAACCTCACCTTTATGTGATACAATAGATGAACTTATTTATCGTTATAATAATGTTAATTGTAGTCAATCAAAACTTAAAGTACATAAACTTTATATAGCTGGTACTATCGAAGAAGCAAGTCTTAAAAAGGAAAAGTTATCGGCTAACCATGAAGTTATACAGAATGTTAATTCTGATATTAGTGCTCAAAATTTTGATGATATTATTTGTTAGTATAAATATAATAGTTACATTTGTTGTGTAATCAAAATCGCTCTTTGATAGAATGGACGAAGATAAAGAAGTTAAAGTTAATGATACTGCTGTTGCTGTTAGTAATAGTGGTATTGAAAAACAACATGGTGTTCAACATTCTGTTGCTCCATATCAGCTTAATTATATGAGTGAAGCTGAAATTGCAAGTCTTGAAGTATTTATCAAACGTGTTATGCGTAGTGATAAATGTGGTATTAAGTCTGTTGAAGATGGTCTTGCTATTGCAATGAGAGCTAAAGACCTTAGACTTCCATTTTCTACTTGCATTGAACATATTCATGTAGTTCAAGGTAAAACAGGTGTTGATGTTCACATTATTAAGGCATTACTTGTCAAAGGCAGCGTGAGTTGGGAAAAAGTAGATAATTATCGCGCTCTGTACGAATATACAGATGGCTTTAATGCTTATGATGAAGATAAACTTCCATCTGACTGTATTAAGTGTCTTACTCCCAAAGAGGCACAAACTAAAAATGCAGAAGATAAAGACCATGAACATATATATGTTTATCCTGTTAAATATTATAAAGATTATAATGGTAATGTATATAAAGAATATCAACTTAATGGTAAGTTTGAAATAGCTACTAATACTGCTGAAGCTAAACAAATTGCTTCTACTGGTAAAGTTCCTGTTTATAGAATACCTGCTGTTCCTATTGATTATATTACTAGTTATCGTTTTTATCGTAAAATTGGAGAACGTGATATGGTTGCTACTGGTGAGTTTACTTATAAAGATGGTATTGTTGCTGGATGTTTTGAAAAAGATACTTATAAGAAATATCCTAAAATAATGATAAGTCATAGAGCATTTGTTTATGGTGCTCGTGAAATTGCTAATGATTTAATTATGGGCTGTTTAAGCACAGAAGAATTAAAGACTATGCAAGGTATTGATTTGAGTAATGAAGATATTATTGATATTACTGAAATTCAATAACATAAACAAACTAGAGAAATTATTATTAAACAAAACAGTCGTATGACTGATATTATTCACTTTTAAATTACAAAAATTATGAAAGACTTTAAGAAAGGTTTGAGTTTTGGTATGGGTATTGTTAATGCTGGTCAAAGAGCAGTTAGTGAAGAACCTGAATTGGTAGTTGTTTCTACTCCCGGTAGTTTCCGTATGACTGCCCAAGTTTCTAAAGCTCTCGGCATTGCTCATGGTGAATATGTAATGTTCATTAATAACTGTGCAAATATTGATAATGCTATTATCAATAAAGTACCCGAAGTTGTTGCTTTCTGTGAAGAACAAGGTTTGGATATTGAATCTCCCGAAGCTGCTATGGCTGTTCATGCTGAATTTGATATTTGGGCTTTGGCTAAAGGTATTGCTGAATTAGACAAGAATGGTAATCCTTGTACTACTCGTGTTCGTATGACTAAGAATGATAAGATTAAGTATGTTAATACTTATTTCCAAGAAACTCTTGAAGGTGCTTTATCTTCTTCTAATGAAGAACTGAAAGCTGCTCTTGGTCGTGAAGGTATTACCGAAGATGAACAGAAAGAACTTTTGGTTAGCTGTATTCAAGGTGATGAAGTTGCTAAGATTAAAGGTTCTAAATGTGCTAATACTGCTGCTTTGTCTGGTATTGGTGTAACTCTTAACTTTACTGATTCTAATGTTTGGAAACAGTTGAAAGCTGATATGACTGATGAAGAAGCTACTTCTAAGAATCGTGTTTATACAGTAGATATTGACAACTTGCAAGAAGCTGTTGTTAATAACGGTCATAAAGATATTGTTGTTAAGATTGCAATGCTTACCGAATATAAAGATGAAGAACCTATTCGTATCGGTAAGAAAGCTGAAAAAGAAGAAACTGCTGAATAATCAAATCTTCGTCCTAGAAATATAGTATCTTGAACATAGAGCTGCATTGTTAGTATTGCTAATGGTGCAGCTCTTATTTTATCTAATAATTCTTTTAATTACTTTAATTATGTCGACAGAAAAAGAAATTAAGAATGAAGCTGCTGTTGCAACAAGTGCTGAACAAACTGCTAATGCAGAAGTACAAACTCCTAAAAAACGTAGAGGTAGAGGTATTAATAACGATTTACGTGATGTAACTCGTAAAAAGTTTGATGAACGTACTGATTGTAACAAAGCCAATGGTTTATTTATTGGTCATCTTGAAGATGTTAAAGTTGATTGGGCTACACTGAAAGATGATGTTCAAGGTATGCCTTCATTTGCTGGTATGAGTATTCCTTATCTTACATTTACTTTTGCTAGTAATCATGAAAATATCAATGAACGTCGTTATGTAACTCAACGCCTTCTTCCTGCTGAAAGTAATGTTGAAACTATTCCCGGTGGTAAAGGTGCTTGGAAAGTTGATAACATTTTCCGCTTTATGAAACATATATATAATGTATTTGTTCTTAAAGGTCGTGATTTAACAGAAGAAGAAATTGATACTCTTACTTTGCCTTTTGAAGATTTTGATGAAAATATGCAGTATGTACCTGTTGAAGCTGAGGAAGTTATAGCTGGTTATAAGACTGTGTTTGAAAATTATGTTAAATTACTTAACAATAATGGTAAGCCTGTTTATAATGATGCTAAAGGTAAACCTATTACTATTTGGATGAAGCTTCTTCGTTTCGTTAAGAATGATGGTAAATGGCGTGCTGTTGTTGGAAGTAAATCTTCATTTGGTGATTTAGGATTTCCTACATTTATTAATGATGGAGTTATTGAACTTTATAAAGAACAATCTGCTCCTAGTTTGCATATTGACCCTTATAAAGAAAGTATTGTTTATCAGAAATCTGCCGAACAAGCTAAACAACCAAATGTTGCTATGCCTGGTGTAGGTGTAATGCCCGGTGTTCAAACTGCTGCTCCTATGAATCCTGTTGGTGGATTTAATGGCGGTGGAGATTTTAGTCCATTTGGTGGTGGTAATGATGCTGCTGGTGCTTTTGTTAATCCAACAGAAGATTTACCATTTTAAAAAATTAAAGTTAGTTAAATAGTTGTATGTAAGAGGATTGGGTACTATTTTAGTGCCTAGTCCTCTTTTTTT
>ULPG01020882.1_pt1 | contig 53806 bp, 60 predicted proteins | sample 1953321 | NCBI WGS metagenome assembly ULPG01 (sample SAMEA4835624, study PRJEB28245) | human gut metagenome | biome: gut microbiome; material: fecal sample | place: Denmark | collected 2008 | reverse complement strand
TACATTTTTCATAGATTACTTTACACTATCTTACTATTAGTTAATACTGTAATATATTTTTTATACTTTTTATATTCCTATTACAATAGCATAAAAACAGATAACCAATTATCTGTTTTTATTTGCATACTATTTTTTTTATACTTTTAATAAAAATTTTATAACTAAAAGTCTGCATTTCCTGCTGTTCTAGGAAATGGGATTACATCACGAATATTTTGCATACCAGTTAAATACATTACCATTCTTTCAAATCCTAATCCATATCCAGAATGTGTTACTGTTCCATACTTTCTTGTATCAAGATACCATGCATAGTCTTCTTCCTTCATTCCTAATTTATGAATTTTTTCTTTTAACACATCATAACGTTCTTCACGTTGACTACCTCCAATTATTTCTCCAACTCCTGGAACAAGTAAATCCATTGCTGCAACTGTTTTTTCATCTTCGTTTAATCTCATGTAAAAAGCTGTTGTTCCTGCTGGATATCCTGTTACAAATACTGGCTTTTTATATATTTTTTCTGTTAAAAATCTTTCATGTTCAGTTTGCAATCCAATTCCCCATTCTACAGGATATTTAAATTGTTCTTTATGAGGAGTTAACAGTTCTATTGCCTTTGTATATGTTATTCTCTCAAACTCATTATTTATAATATTTTCAAGTCTTTCTATTAAACCTGGCTCTATAAATTTATTAAAGAATTCCATTTCTTCTGGTGCTTGCTCAAGCACATATTTTATAATATATTTTACCATAGCCTCTGCCATATCCATATTATCTTCTATATCTGCAAATGCCATTTCTGGTTCTATCATCCAAAACTCAGCGGCATGTCTAGGTGTGTAAGAATTTTCTGCTCTAAATGTTGGGCCAAATGTATATATATTGCCAAATGCTGTTGCAAATGTTTCACCATTTAATTGTCCACTAACAGTTAGGTTAACAGGCTTTCCAAAAAAATCCTTTGTGTAATCTATTTTTCCGTTTTCGTTTGTTGGTAGTTTTTCTAAATCAAGAGTTGTTGCTCTAAACATTTCACCTGCACCTTCGCAATCGCTACCTGTAATTATTGGCGTATGCACATATACAAATCCTTGCTCTTGAAAAAACTTGTGTATTGCAAATGCAACAAGTGATCTTACTCTAAATACCGCCATAAATGTATTAGTTCTTGGTCTTAAATGTGCAACTGTTCTTAAATATTCCATTGAATGTTTTTTTGGCTGAATTGGGTAGTCCTCATCTGCCTTTCCCATTATTTCTATTTTATTTGCATGAATTTCAAGAGAGTCCTTTCCATTTGGTGCGTCAACTAATAAGCCTTTAACTACAATACTTGAACTGATATTTAACTTTACGATTTCTGCAAAGTTTTCTATTTTTTCATCTTCAACTATTATTTGAATTGGCTTAAAAAAACTACCATCGTTTAACTCAATAAATGCTATTTTCTTTGCATCCCTTTTTTGTCTTATCCAACCAGCTACATTAATTTCCTTTCCTAAATATTCTTCTTTGTTTCTAAAAATTTCTTTTACTTTTACTCTTTCCATATTGAACCTCCTTTTTTTTTCATGTTACAGAAGTACAAAAAAAGCCCTCTGCAACAATATGCAGGGACGAATATAATCCGCGGTACCACCCTAACTTAAGAATTAAAAATTCTTCTCTCATTATATGCTCCAATGTGTTTCACTTTGTATTGTTTTCTAAAAGGGCTTGCAGCCGGTGACCCTTATTCTCTACTAGTAACCTAATACAGCTTTGCATTGTACTAACGCACTTTTTATACTTTCATATTTTATTCTATTATTAACCCTTTTGTCAAGTGATATTCAAATTTTTTTACACTATATACATTATTTTATTATCTGGGAAATATTCTTTCATTTTTTTCTCAAAAAATAATCTTGCCTCATCTTTTACTTTTTCTTTATACATGTATTTTCCTTTGCCTCTTCCTGTCATTATATTCTCGTCAAATAATTTTATTGCATTGGGAAATGCATCATTGTTTATCATTTTATGAACATAACTATATGTCATAAAAATAAGTTCAAAAAATACATCTTTTTTAACATTATCATTCAATTTTTCCTTAAGATATATTATTAACTTTTCATATTTATCTTGCCAGTTATCAATTAGAATAATTGGTGCTATTAATATCCCTACTTTATATCCCGCATCTTTCAACTTATTTACCGCTTCAACTCTCTTCTCCAAGCTAGATGTACCAAGCTCCACCTTTTGTATAATTATACTTGGATTTACACTCATTCTTACTATAACTCTATTATTATGTTCTAAATTTAGTATTGGCTCAACCATATCAAATTTAGTTGGAAACGTTAAATATCCTTTATTATTTTGGGCAAATTTTGGTATTGTCCACTCTAAATTGTTTGTAATTGTGTTTTCTAATATTAAATCACTATTGCTACCAATCTCAAAAGTTAATTCTTTGTCACTTTGATTAGCAACTTTTATTATTTTTGAAAGCATGTCTTCTCTATTTACGAACAGCCTTAAATATGAACATTTATTATAGTTACACACTAAATAGCAGTACATACACATTGCTGTACAACCAGAAGAAGTATATGGTACTAGAAAATCCGAAGTCTTATGGTTTGGAACAAATTTATGTGTCTTTCTTATTCCTATAATCAAGTTCTTTTTCATGTCTACAAATTCACAATTTTGTTTACCTCTCATCTCAGGTATATTATTATGGTTTTCTATAATCATTTTAGGGATGTCTTTGTATTTTTCTAATAATTCTCTTCCCAACTCGTAATTTTCAACATTCTTTTCATATAAAATTTGCTTTGGTAAAAACATATCAATTCTCTCCTTATGTTCTTCTTTAGTAATTTCTTCGAAGTACAGACGATCAAAATCGCCCCTACATTTTCATAGATTACTTTACACTATCATATTATATTTTGCATATTTTTTTATATTTTATTATTAATAATTATTGTTTACATATATTGACTTTTTTGCCATTTTATGTTAATATAGTTTTTGGAGGTAATTTATTTATGAAAAAAATGTTTTTAATTTTGTTAACTATTATTTTATTGTTTTTAGGTATCATTCCAATTTGTACGGCTAATGAATTAGATTTAAGTGCAGAAGTTAATATTGAAAAAACTAATACGGAAACACCTATAATTTCGCCATATTCAAAATATGTATCTTTTTTATCTCAAAATATTGGTGCAACATATGATACTACACAAGCAAGATACTTACAAAAAGAATTAAATGCTGTAATGGACTGTACTTTAGATACAACAGGTGTTGTATCTTATTCAACGAGAGCATATCTAAAACAATTTCAAAAAAAATATAACCTTCCTGTAACAGGAAATGTAGATGCAACAACAAGAAATTTTTTAAATGTTGCATATAAGTATAAAAAAGTACTTGTTAAAGACAAATCTTTAAATGTAAGAAATAAAGCTGGCACATCTGGTTCTACAATTATAGGAGTTTTAACAACAGGTAGTATGCCTGCTGTCTTAGGAGAAACTTGGGTTAACGGTGTAAGATGGTATAAAATACTATATAATGGAAAACCTGGTTACATATCAGGACATACCAAATATGTAAAAAGAACATTTGTGGAAGTAGATATAGTATCACAGACTTTAAGATTTTATAAAAATGGATTTTTATTTTTAGATTCTGCAATTACAACTGGAAAAAAAGGTTCTTATGACACACAAAAAGGTTATTATGAAATAATGTTTACAGACACAAATAGATATTTACAACCTTCTAACGCCTTTGTTAAATATTGGATGAGATTTAACAATGCCAAAGCGCAAGGGTTACATGATGCTAACTGGAGAGGTGCTACAGAGAATTTTAATTATTTTGGCGGAGTTGTTTATAAACAAAATGGTAGAGCAGGTTCAAAGTATTCTGGAAGTCATGGATGTGTAAACATTCCACCTAATAAAATGCCAATTATTTTTCAAAATGCTGGTTTAGGAACTCCAGTTTATGTACATTAATTAAATTTCAAGTCTATATTATTCAATATTTTTTAAAAATAATATAGACTTTTTTTTATTTATTGTGTATTATTAATAGTATAAGTTCAGTACTTGGAGGTAGTCATGTTTAAAAAAATATATATTGTCTTATTACTTGTATTTATATTACTTTCATCATGTTTGTTTGTTTGTGCAAGTGATATTAATATGAATTTACAAAATAATACAACAACAAGTGGCGCATCTAATACAGCTTCGCCTCTAAATGCTTTATCTTCTTTACCAGAAGCGAGTTTAGGTTTAACAAATATTCTAAATATTTTGTTAATAGTTGTTGGAGTATTATTAATATTATTAGCAATAGCCATATTAATAAGATTAAAATAGTCATTATAAAATTTTTTAGTAAAATTGGGAAATTAGAAAATAATTTTCCAATTTTATTTTTATGTATATTTTATTTTAAAAAAACAATAATATTATTGAACAATTATTTTAAGTTGTACATTTTTTAAGGAGGTTTTTATTTTATGAATAAGAAGTTTGTTTTATTTATTATTATATTTGTTATTTCACTTTTTGCTTTTTCTTATACATTTGCTGCAAATAATGTTGTTAATGATGTTAGAAATGTTGTAGGCGGAGCAGAAAATGCCGTAGAAGATGCCGGCAAAGGTATTGTAAATGGTGTAAAAGAAGGCACTAATAAATTAGAAAACGACGGAAAAGATATGACCAATACTATGAAAAACAATAATACTGACCACAACAATAATACATCTAATTTTAATGCTAATCCAGGAAACTACACAACAACTCGTACTTCAAATGCAACTGGCACCAATATGACTTCTTCTACTTGGATGTGGATTTTGTTAGCCGTAATTGCCATTGTAATAATAGCACTTGTTGTATATTATGGTGGTCAAAAAAATTCTTCTAATTTTTATGATGACAGCAATAGCAATAACAGATAATTTTGAATTAATGACCTATAATTAAAAATAATATAATGTTTTTAATAAGCTTTAAAACATTATGTTATTTTTAATTGCTACTATTTATACAGCTAAAATGCTGGAACATAAACTTTGAAATGTCTTGTTTTTTGCTGTTTTAGTGATATAATATTTATTATTAAGATGTATCCCTAAAGTAACAAATTGTTACCAAAAGAAATGTCTTCAAAATGACAAGGAGGTTTTTTATGGCAAAAAAAGTTGTTGCAACTAATCCTACTGCCAAACATAATTATTCAATTGAAAAAACTTTAGAAGCTGGTATTGTTTTAACTGGAACAGAAATAAAGTCTATACGCAATGGCAAAATTAATATGAAAGATAGTTATGCTATTATAAAAAATGGTGAAGTTCTTGTTTATGGAATGCATATTAGCCCATATGAACATGGCAATATTTTTAATAAAGATCCTTTAAGAGTTAAAAAATTATTACTACATAAATTGGAAATAGCAAAACTTATTGGTCAAACTAAACAAAAAGGTTATTCTCTTATTCCAATGGATTTATACTTTTCCGGTAATTTCTTAAAAATAACTTTGGGAATCGGTAAAGGAAAAAAGTTATATGATAAAAGAGAAGATATTGCTAAAAAAGATGCTGAAATGAGAATAAAGAAGGAATTTGGTAAAAAAATATAGCCGTGAGTATCATCACGGCTTTTAATATTATGCCTTATTACTTGCACCAAATACATCTCTTATTTTATGCTTTACAGTCTGTTTTACTGCTTCTCTTGCTGGTGTTAAATATTTTCTTGGGTCAAATGCAGAAGGATCTTCCACAAATACTCTTCGTATTTCTGATGTCATTGCTAATCTTAAGTCTGTATCAACATTAATCTTTGATACTCCAAGTTTACTTGCTTGGTTTAATATTTCGTCTGGTACTCCCTTTGCTCCAGGAATATTTCCACCATATTTATTACATGTTTCTACTAGTTCTGGTATAACCGTTGAAGCTCCGTGCAATACAATTGGTGTGTTTGGTATTAGTTCTTTTACCTTTTGTAGAATATCAAATCTAAGTTTTGGTTCCCCTTTAAACTTATATGCTCCATGGCTTGTTCCTATAGCTATTGCCAATGAATCACATCCTGTCCTTTCTACAAATTCTTTTGCCTGTTCTGGGTCTGTAAACATTGCATCTGATTCCGTAACATTAACCTCATCCTCTATTCCAGCTAATTTTCCTAGCTCTGCTTCTACAACTACCCCATGTTCATGTGCATAATCAACTACCTGTTTTGTTAGTCTTACATTTTCTTCAAAATCATATTTTGAACCATCTATCATAACTGATGAAAATCCATTATCTATACACATTTTACAAGTTTCAAAGTCTGGCCCATGGTCTAAATGTAGTACAACTGGAATATCATGTTCTTCTAATGCTGCCTCAACCATTTTCTTTAAGTATCCTATTCTAGCATATTTTATGGCACTAGAAGATGCCTGCAATATAACTGGTGCATTTTCCTCTGCTGCTGCATCTACTATTCCTTGTATTATTTCCATATTATTTACATTAAAAGCTCCTATTGCAAAATGCTCCTTCATTGATTTTTCAAACATATTTTTTGTTGTTACTAATGGCATACATATTCCTCCTCAAATTAATTTTTTAACATTATATATCTTTTAAATTTTATATTCAATACTTAATAAAATTTTCACCTTCAATAGTGAGATGTGCCCCCAAATGTTAAAATCTGTTCTAACATTTGGGGGCTTTTTTTACTCGAATTTAGTTGACATCGTCTTCCTAAATCCGAATGCATCTATTCTGTGTAGATATTCTCTATCGAGAATGCCTACCGACTTTGGCCTAACTTCCGCCAATATTCTATCGGCAAAGCTTTCTTTAGTTTTTGGTTCTCCATGAGTTACGAGAACCATTTGCAGTTTTTTGAATTTCTTCAAAAAATCACACATTTCATCTGCCTTTGCGTGAGCAGAGAATTCCTTTGTAGACACAACTCTAGCTTGCTTTCTGCGTGCCAATGAGTTTACTAGCACCATTTTACCAGTTGGTGTCTCCTGAAGGATTCTTCCTAAAGTTCCTTCTGCTGTATAACCAGTAAAATGTATCAAAGCATTGTCTCTAGACACATATTCCTGGATATACATGGGAGCAGGTCCATGGGTTCCCATCCCAGATGTTGTAATAACAATCTTTTGGGATGGTTCCTTAATTATTCTTTCCCTATTTTCCTTATCAACCATGATAAGGTTCTCAGGAAGGAAATCTAGCATTTCTGCTTTTAATCCCAATTCCTTTTTCTTGTAGAGAGAAGAATAATTTTGGGCGAGTTTTCCATCGAAGAATATTGGAACTTCTCTTTCCAATTCATTATTTTCTTGCATTCTCTTCAAGAAATACAGGATTTCCTGACTTCTTCCCAATGAGAATACAGGTATAATTACCGTCTCCCCATTTCTTGTGCTTTGGGCAATATTATTGCCAAACACCGGAATCATCTCTGATGATTCCATGTTGCCATATGTGCTTTCTTGAATTACCGTTACAGGTAATTCAAGAACCCATTGGGGCAAGTCTGGAACCTCAAAGAACAAATTTTTCGAGTTGTAATCCCCTGTGAAGAGCAGATTTATGTTATCACATCCCGGATAACAAATCTGTACCAGAAACATCATTGCACCAACCAAGTGACCATTTTTAAATCCCGTCACTTTTATGTGTTCATTAACACATATGGTTGTATTGTATTCTATTGCAGAACACTGACCAATTGTGTTTTGAACATCCCTCTCTGCATACAGTTCCTTTGTATGCTTTCTCTTTGCTGTGTCCTTTAACACCTTTAGCGAATCTTTCAATGCCAAAGGAGCAAACATCCAGGTTTCATTTGAAGTGTATATCTGTCCTTCAAATCCTTTTCTAACCAATAGCGGTAATCTTCCACAATGGTCATTGTGAATATGCGTTAACAACGCAAAATCCACTTTTCGCGGGTCGAATGGAAAATTTTCGTTGTAATTTTCACATTCTTTTTCAAGAAAAAGTCCACAGTCAACTATGAATCTGATTGTGGAATCATTTGGCAGTTTTGCAACTACCCAGTTACATGAACCAGTCACAGCCGAACTTATTGACATAATGTCAGCACAAGGCCGCTTCTGCAGCTTACCACGACCCATAACTTTTTACCTCCAAAATTATTCAAAGAATCACTTTGTAGCAACATTATATTCTATCTCCAAACATTTTTCAAGTCTTTATGCCTTTTTTACTTTTCAAATTTATAACTACTGCACATTGATTCATCTGGTTCTTTTGTATTGCAACCTGCTATTGGTGTAACTTGTATTTCTTTTAAAGTGCATTTGTGATTATTCAAATTATTATATACACAACTTTCTACTGTACAATTTATTTTTTGTTTATCTTCCATAAAAAAACCTCCTTTTTGTTTTATATTATTAGTATACTTATTTTTATTTTTTTTATTTGATTTTTTATTGGAAATTTTTTAAACGTTTTGTATATAACTACTTTATATTGTTTCTCTTAAATATGTTTTTATTTCTTTTTTATTTTTCAAAACAATCATCTTTTCTTTGTATTTTAATAATCCTGCTGCATATTTTTCTTTATTTTCTTCAAATTCTTCATTGCAAATATTTACCTTTATCTAGTAATTCTCTATCTATATATTTTCTTTATAATGTACGGTAATTATTTTTGTCTGCTCTTTCGTCCATTTTCCTATCATATTTTTCATTTCCATAATACCAATCTGTTTTCTTATCCTTTGGTCTCATAGTTCTTGATTTATCTAATGCTAAGTCCAATAATGCCAAAATTGGTAGCAATATTCCTATGAATGAAAAGAAAATAGAAATATAATTTTCTTCTGTTACTTGTCCATATAATATTGTATTAATATTTTGATATAAAAATACTCCATAATAAAATCCATGTGTTACAAGATAAATTATTGCTGCTAAAATTTTTCTTTTTATTATAAAACAAATGCACGTAAAACTTATAAACAATACTGGTATTTCTATTGCCAAGTCCATTGGTTTTATCATAAAATCCATACCTGTTCCAGCGGCAAATGCTCCTGCTACTCTAAATCCCCAAAACATAAAACCAAAAATGACAATTAACCATGTTGTAAAATTTCTCATTTGTATCAACTCCTTCTTTATTATTGTACCACATAATTAAATTAAGTTGCAAGCACAAAATATACGCTATACAAGAAAAAAAGGTATAATGTCTTACCATTATACCTTTTTTAAAATTTACTAATCTGTAAAATTAAATTCATCTTTGAATTTTTCTTTGAATATCTCAAATACATTATTTAGTACTTCTTCATCTTCTACACTTACATAAGATTCTTCGTCCTCTGATGTACTTTCAACTTTCAATATTACTACTTCTCCTGGTTCTTCAGATATTTCATCTTCCACTGGTAATAATATTACATATTCTTCTTCATTATATTCAATTAAGTCTAAAAATTCAAATTGTACTTCGTTTCCTTCTTCATCATTAAGTATTACTATATTGTCAACTTCTTCTCCCTCTATGTTCTCTGGGATTTCATTGTTTAAATCTTCACTCATTTTTTTCTCCTTTCAATTATAATTATTTATATTATTTGTATTTCTACAACTTTAATAACTTAATCACTATTATGCTCTCTTTACTTAGGCTTATTCATATATGTTTCTAAAATGTATACTGCAGATATTGTATCTACAATATTTTTTTTATTTTCCTTTTTTATTCCTAAATAATTCATTGTTTTATGTGCTGCAACTGTTGTTAAACGTTCATCTATTTCTTCTATTTTTATTTTATTAAATTTACATTTTAATTTATGTATAAATTTCTTTGTTACTTCTACTCTAAAACCTTCTGTACCATCCATATTTATAGGAATTCCTATTATAATTGTGTCTACTTGATAATTGTCTAATATTTCTTCTAATTTTTTTAGAACTATTTTATCATTTCCATTATGACTTATTGTACATAGTCCTTGAGCAGTTATTCCTAGTTCATCACTTATAGCTATTCCAACTCTGCTATCACCATAATCAATTCCAAGTTTTCGCATATTATTCGCCTAATCCTATATAATTTCTTACCATTTTTTCCAATAGTTCATCTCTTTCTAACTGTCTTATCAAATTTCTAGCATTATTATGGCTTGTTATATATGTAGGATCTCCTGATAATATATATCCCACAATCTGATTTATTGGATTATACCCTTTTTCTTCTAATGCTTGATATACTTTTGTAAGTATTTCTTTTGTTTTAACATTCTTCTCTCTTTCTACTTCAAAACTCATTGTTTCATCCATAGACATATATCAATTACCTCCTATAAAAAATTTATACTATTTTCCTCTTTATCTGCATTGTCTAAATATTCTTCTAATCTTCTCATAACTTCTTCTAAAGCTGTTCCCTTATAGTATGCCGCTACTGCAAAATTTAACTTTGCTCTTGCATATATACTGTAATCTTGATTTTCATTATTTTCTACTGGCGAAATTTTTAGTTCTTCTACAGATTCCTTTATTTCCTTTAAAATTTCCTCTGCTGATTGTGGATCTATTCCTGAAAAAATTATTGCAAATTTTGGTCCCATGTATCTAACAAATATATATTCCGATTGAAGTTTGTCCTTTATTGTTTGCGAAACCTGTGTAATAACATTATTTCCTGTTTCTCTGTTTATATTATTATTAATTTCTTCTATATTAATTATTTTAAATAAGCATACTGCCGAAATTGTATATTTATCTATTATTTTTCTACCGTCGCCATATAAATATTCAACTGATTTTAATCCACTAAATTTGTCTTCTCTTACTATATTTTCTAATATCTGTTGAGTTGTTACTGTTTTCACAACTGACACTATATTATTTTTTACTACCTCTAAAATTGTAACATCCAAATTATCAAACTCATGTGGTTGTGTTCCTTCTATTATCCAATATCCTATATATACATTATCTATATATAAGGGGAAAAATATTGCAGCTTTTGCCCTTGCAAATTCACTTTTTTGATATGGCAATTTTTCGCCTTCTCTTTCTACTGTTAAATATTTTGGTGTAGCTGTCTGTATACTATCTTTAAATATCGGCTCTGTTTGTAATTTGCTTAATGTATCCCAATGTTTTTCATCAACATTAGATGCTTTTACAACATACTCAACTCCATCATAAACAACTATTGTTGAATATTTTATGCCATACTTTTCTATCAGAATATTATTAATTTTTGCAAATTTTTCCTTAGTAGTTGTGTATTCACTAATTGTATCAAGCAAATCTTGAAGTACATTTAAACTTGTTACTTTTTGATTAAGGTTGGAAAAACTTTCTATTTTTTTATGTATAGATACATTGTATATCATTAAAATTACTATTATTATTACAAGCAGTAGTATTATTGCTAATGTCAAAAAACTCACCTCTTTAAATTTACTATACTGTTAATACTTATTTTTCATTTTATTTAATGTTTCATTCATTTGATTTGTAAATTTTGATTCACTATTTTTATATATATTATTATAATTGCTCATTGATTTTTGAGGCATACTATTAATTAGTGGATAAACCATATTTCCTAATTTTGACAGATACATTAAGAATTTTTTAGAATATCCTTTTAAGGAAATTTTACATTCTACTAATCCTTCAAGATATCTTGAATATGTCTGTTCTTCAAACGGTATAGAACAATATTTAATTAAGTCCTTATTGAATAATTCTGTCATATATGACATAGCAGGGTCATTATATACTGATATTCCACCTATTATCAGTTTGTCAGTCACATTTCTTACTCTTAAAGATTTGTTTAAAATTATTCTTAATTTTTCTGGATTTAAAATATTTTTTGCTTTCAAATCCCTTAAAAATGCTGTTAATGGTTGAATTGTTAAGACATCAAAGCTTTGCACCAAATAAATTTCTTGTGCTTCTTTAAAATATTCAAAATTTGTTTCAAAATCACAGTCCAATAATATTAATGAATAATTTTTAATTAAAGTTTCCAGTATCTCAGAATAATTATTTATTACATCATTTTCATTTGGTAAAGTAGTAAATACGCTTAAATTCTTGTTTACCACAATTCCTTCTACTATTCCATTAATTAAGTTTGGTATAGAAGAAATTGCTGTTTGTCTTAATTCTTCTTGATTGTCCGTATATACATAATATGCATTTTTATTTTTTGTCAAATCAAGTATTGCTGTTTTTATGCCTTTTTCTGATAATAATTGTGCTATATTATTAACTATAAAGGATGTCCCATTTTTTGAAGTTCCTACAAAAGCCACTATTTTCTTATCTTTTGTGAGTAAGCTAGACAAATTCATATCGATATCTACATTTTTAATTGGTTCTATTTTTTGCTCTTGTTCGCTTGCAACCTTATTTGTGTATTCATTCCTATCTAAACTTTCAAACTTAGGCACTGTATCATCTTCGTCTGACATTTTACTAAAATCCTCAAATCCTGGTAGTATATTTTGCTGTTCTTCGTCTGATTCTGACAATGAACTTCCTTTTTCGTTGCTCTCTTCAAGGCCTGGCAATATATTATCATTTTCTTCAATTTCTTCAGATTCAGGAAGTTTATCATCTAACCCCGGCAATGTTGTTTCTTCTAGGTCCTCAAGGCCTGGCAAAATATCATCTTCTTTTTCTTCATCCATATCAAACAAATTAACAATATCCTTTGGCTCAGAATCATCTCGTATATCACTGTTATCTATTTCTGACTGTTCCTTTCTAGGCCTTCCTCTTTTTTTCTTTATTTGAGGTTCTACTTCACTGTTGTCTGCAATAGTTTCCTTTTTAGGTCTTCCTCTTTTTCTTAGTGGTGTTTCTTCTATTTCTTTTTTCATATCTTTCGCTGTTTTTATCTCTTCAGTTATACTAGTTTTTTCTTTTTCATCTAGTTGATCTTTTTTCAATTTTTCTTGCACTTCTATTGGTTTGGTTTTAACTTTTTTTACATTTGATACATTTACTTCTTCTGGTATAATTACTGGTTTGGTTAATTTATTCTTTTTTAACTGTTCTTCTATCAGTTTTATTTTTTTATTTTCTTCTTTATCATTAATATTAGATTTTATCTTTTTAACTTTAACACTTGGTGGTTCATATGCTGTTTGAGTTTTTTTATTTTTTCCATCTGAGCTTCTGCTAGAACCATAGCTTACAATTTTTTGATATTTTTCACATCTAGCCTCAAGTACAGCTTTAACATTTAATGGTAAAAATTGTGCAATTAATCTTAATTGTGCATCTGTATATTGAGTTGCAATACTATTAAAGCTTTCAATATATTTTTCTTCATTTTTGCCTAACTTTTTATAGTGATTAATGATATTTTGAATTTCTGTCTCGCTTACGTCTTCTTCTCTGCTAAACATAGCTTCTGAATCTTCTGTTCTCACTTGATAATATGCTATTGCTTCTTTTTGATTTCTAGGTTTGTAGACTAATTCACAAATTTTTGATACGTTTCTATCTTGTCCTAATAACGCATTATAGATTTTGCTTTTTAATATTTCATTTAAGAAAATTTCTGATTTAGCCCTTCTGTCATTGCATATAAGTATTATTGGTATGTCTGCTCCCGAATTGCTTGTTGCTTCTGCTGATATGTTGTCTAACTTGCCTCTTATAAATCTATCAATCTCGTCATAATTATTGTTTGAAAATGCTTCTAAATCTTCACTTATAATTATTCTATCATATGACTTATCTTTTTGTAATTCCTTCTGTATTGCATTAAAATAATATACATTTTTGCTTATTATTTCTTCTGAATAATTCTTTTGATATTCTTTTATAATCGATTCTGATATTTTTTCATTGCCAACTGCAAACAATACCTTCATTTGTTTAACCCCTCCAACCTTTTACTACTATTGCAAAAATCAATGGTAATATTTGGCATATTACTAAAACTGTTACTATACCTATCATTACACCAAAACCTTTGTCTTGCACATCCAGTTTTCTTATTCCTATTACGTAACGATATATAGCACTAATAACTATTCCTACAAAACAAAAAGGTATACTATATATTCTAACTAAGTTTAGTATGTATGCAACATATCCATATGTTTCATTTCCATATTGTTCTACATAATCTTCCATTGTTTTAATTTCTTTTTGCTTAATTTCAACTAGAGTTCCACTTGTTTTCGTTGGTTCTATTACATTTTCTGTATTTGCTGCGTATACTGTGGTTGCACTTAATAGGCACATAAAAATTGTTATGACTGCTATAAATTTTTTCATAGCTTTTCCCCTTTCTATATCTTATATTTCATCCTTTATTCCATTTTTCTTACATATTATATAATACAATAAACTACGTAAAATATCAAGGATAAACTCAACTTTTTTTATTTTTATTTAATAAGTCATGCACTTTATTTTTTTCTGTTCATATAATTTAGCAAATGGTCTAAAAAAATATTTTTATGGAGGTTTTTATGCTTGCATTTTTACTAAATGGTTTTTTACATTTTTTAGAATCTGCTATATTTTTAGTTGGTTATATTTCTAACAATAGTTTATTTCCTGAGCCACTTTCTTCTAGTGAAGAACAATATTATTTGGAACTACTTTCTCAAGGAGATGATGAAGCAAAAAACATTTTAATTGAACGAAATCTAAGACTTGTAGCTCATGTTTGTAAAAAATATAGTTCCACCAATATTGAATTAGATGATTTAATCTCAATTGGTACTATTGGGTTAATAAAAGGTATTAATAGTTTCAATTCTTCTAAGGGTGTACGTCTTGCTACATATGTTTCTAGATGCGTTGATAATGAAATTTTAATGTATTTAAGAAGTACTAAAAAATTAAGTGCAGAAGTATACTTGGAAGATCCAATTGGAAAAGATAAAGATGATAATACTATAACCCTTCAGGAAATTTTAGAAAGTAATAGCAAGCCTATAGAAGATGAAGTTGATTTAAAATTCAAAATAAAAAAATTATATAATAAAATGAAAGAAGTACTTAAACTAAGAGAAAAAACTATCCTAGAGTTAAGATTTGGCCTAAATGGTGATAAGCCAAAAACGCAAAGTGAAATAGCGCAAATGATGGGAATATCACGTTCTTATGTATCCAGAATTGAAACAAAAGCCATAGGCAAATTAGCTCAAGAAATAATTGAAGAATAATTGTAATATTTTTTACCTCTATATAATATTTTTATATAGAGGTATTTTATGAATTACATTTTAAATTTTTGTATTGGTATTTTAATAGGCGCTGGCGCAATACTTCCTGGAATAAGCAGTGGAGTTTTATGCGTAATATTGGGTATATACGAAAAACTAGTAAATAGTGTTTTAAATTTTTTTAAAGACACTAAAAATAATTTTAAATTTTTATTTCCAATTGCATCTGGCAGTTTTGTTGGTATTATAGCTTTAGGAAATGTCCTAAAATTTCTATTTACCACTTTTCCAACGCCAACAAAATTTGCATTTATCGGATTAATAGTAGGAGAAGTTCCTATTTTATGCAAAAAAGCCAATAAAGATGTTGGCTTTCGCTTAACTTATATGTTGTATTTGATTGCAACTTTTGCTATTGCCGTTTTGCTTATTTTCATTGAAAATAAATGTAATATTAATTTTCTTTCAATTGAAAACTCAAATTTTTTCTACCTTGTTTTGTGTGGTTTTTTAATGTCCATAGGAATTGTTGTTCCTGGTGTTAGTAGTAGTGTAATTTTAATATTACTTGGTATATATAATATTTATTTAGATTCTATTTCAACCTTATACTTGCCAGTTTTATTTCCATTGGGAATTGGCGTTATTATTGGTGGGCTTGTATTTTTAAATTTAATAAAATATCTTTTAGACTATTATTACACCAAAACTTTTTATTGCATTATTGGTTTTATAATTGGTTCTGTTTTAGTGTTAATTCCTTCTTTCAATTTGAATTTTGAAGGTATTATTTCCATTGGTTTATTTATTATTTGTTTCTGTTTAGCTCTAAATTTCGAAAAGCTTGAAGAAAAATAATATTTTATTTTCTTCTTCTTAATATCCATCCTGTTTTTGCTTCAATTGGCAGTTCTAATTTTACAGTTTGTCCTTGTTTCCCTGGATTTACGGTTGTAATCTCTTCTTCAGTATCAGAATCCCACATTTTTTGTATGGTAAACTCTTCAACTTCTATTTTTCCTGGAATTAATATTTCCATTTTATCTCCTATACTTAATTTATTGCGTATTTCTATTAATGTTTTATTTGCTTGGTTTTCTAATACCTTTCCTCCAAATTCAAAGTTAGGATTGTATTGCTTTCCATCATATTCTTGAAAATCCTTATTATTTCTGTCATTAAAATAAAATGTTGTTAATCCCCTTGTTTTAGTTTTTTCCAGCTCTTTTAAATATTTATTATAATCATATTCATTTGGATTTTTCATATAATCATCTATAGCATTTCTGTATGCATTAACTACTGAGGCTAAATAATATTCTGTTTTTAATCTTCCTTCAATTTTTAGACTTTCTACTCCCATATCTATTATTTCTGGAATTTCTTTTATCAAACATAAATCCTTTGATGAAAATATATATGTTCCCTTTTCATCATGTTCTACAGGCATCAAATTTCCTGGGTTATTGTTTTCTTCTACATACACATTATATGCCCATCTGCAACTTTGTGCACAATCACCTAAATTTGCACTTCTACTTGCTAAAAAGTCACTTAAAAAGCACCTACCCGAATATCCAAAGCAGATTGCTCCATGTACAAATATTTCTACTTCCAATCCCGCTTCTTTATTTTTAATTATTTCCTTAATTTGTTCTTTGTTTAATTCTCTTCCCAAAATTACTCTTTTAGCCCCATTTTTATGCCAAAAATTTGCACTATGATAACTAACCGTATTTGCTTGTGTACTTATATGTATGTCTATATCTGGTGCTTCTTTTTTTATAACATCAATTACTCCTCCATCTGAAGCAATAATTCCATCTACCTTTAATTCATTTAGCATTTTGGCTTGTTTTTTTATTTCATCATAATAACTATCCCAAGCATAAATATTAATTGCTGCATAAACTTTTTTGCCTATACTATGTGCGTATTGTATCGTTTTTGCTAATTCATTATCATTCACTTCTGATCTACTTCTTAGTGACAGACTTCCTGTTCCGCAATAAACAGCGTCTGCGCCGTATAAAAAAGCTGTTTTAGCCTTTTCAAAAGAACCTGCCGGAGCCAATAATTCTACTTTTTTCATATTAACCATCATTCCTTTCATCAATCCATAATTATTACTTAAATAATTATAAATCATTTCATAATTTTCATAAATTTATTTTACTTTTTTAGTATAATCTGTTATTATATTAATGTTAAAGGAGCATTATATATGGAAATTAATAATAAAAAACTATCTAGGCATTGCATATACATAATCTATTTTTTTACATTTGCATTCTTGGGTTGGATAATGGAAACCTTTTATTGTGCTTATGTAATGGGCTATTTTTCTAAAAGAGGCTTTTTATATGGTCCAATATGCCCTATTTATGGATATGGTGCATTAATTTTAATAATAATTTTAAGTAAATATAGAAAAAATTCAATAAAGTTATTTTTTTCTTCAGTTGCTATATTCACTTTTTTCGAATATATTGTAAGTTTTGGTTTGGATGCTTTATTCGGTTTAAAATGGTGGGACTATTCTGAGCGCTTTTTAAATATAAATGGTCGTATTAGTATTTTTCACGCATTTGCATGGGGGTTTATTGCCATACTTTTTATAAATCATTTGTATCCTTTTATAAAAAAACATGTCAATTTAATTTTAGCAAAAATCCCACATAAAATTCAAGTGACTGCTATATCAACTGTTTTGGTTGTTTTTATAGCAGACACCGTCCTTTCTTGTATACGATATATTATTTAAATCATTTTAGAAATAGCTAATCCATCTCCTACCTCTAATATTTCTGTTTGAATATTAGGGGTATTTGTTATTTTATATATATACTCTCTTAAGTTTCTTACTGCTGTTCGTTGCTTATGTTTGTTATAATCGCCCAATACATAGCCTTTATATAAAACATTATCTGCTATTATTATTCCATTTTTATTAACCATTCTAATAGCTTGTTCTAGGAAAAATGGATACTTTCCTTTTGCAGCATCAATAAAAACAATATCATATTTATTGTTTAGTGTAGGGAGAATATCTACAGCATCACCTATTATTACATTTATTTTATCTTCTACCCCAACTTGTTTTATGTTCTCAATCGCCTCTTCTGCTCTTTGAACATCTCTCTCTATTGTATCTATTTTTCCACCTTCTGTAAGAAACTCAGAAAAGCATATTGCAGAATAACCCACAGCAGTTCCTATTTCCAATATGCTTTTTGGATTATTCTGTTTTAATATCTTGGCTATAACTTCTAATGTATCATCCATTAATATTGGAATATGGTTTTCCAAAGCTTTCTGCTTAATGCTATCTTTCATCATGCACTCCATTTGTTATTGTTCTTCCCAAACTAGCATTTAGCTTCTTATTATATTCTTTAATTAATACATCTTTTATTCTATTTTTAATTATTTCTTCGCTAACGGATTCTACATAACCAGCTTCTCTAAGTTTCTCACATTCTTCTGTAAATATACCATATATCTCATTAACCACATCACTTAACATTCTTCCTGCACACTTACCTGCATAAGATCTTGTTACACTATCAATTTTTCGCATAAGTTCATCTCTTACTTTATTAATTCCACGAATTTTTTCATCATTTCCTTCTGGATAAGTTTCTCTCACTGCTTTTTTTGAATAATATCCGTTTTCACGATAATAGTAATCTCTCCACTTATGATTCTTATTTACATGAATGTTTGGTTTATTCATTCTCATTCCTCCCTTATTTCTTTGAAGTGCGGGCGATTAAAATCGCCCCTATATTTTTCATGGATTACTTTACACTATCATTTCTTTGCTCTTGCCGCCATTCTTTCTCTTGTCTTATTATCTAATATTTTCTTTCTTAGTCTTAAGCTTTTTGGTGTAACTTCCACTAACTCATCTTCTTCTATAAATTCTATTGCTTTTTCTAGTGATAACTGAATTGGTGGCACTAAACGTAAAGCGTCATCTGAACCAGAAGCCCTTGTATTAGTTAGGTGTTTTTCTTTGCATACATTTATTGATATATCCTCATTTCTAGAATTTATGCCTACTATCATTCCTTCATATACATCAACACCTGGTCCTATAAACAACTCTCCTCTTTCTTGAGCATTATATAATCCATATGTTATTGATGTTCCTTGTTCAAATGCCACAAGTACTCCTCTTGTTCTTGCTTGTATTTCACCTTTATATGGCTCATAGCAGTCAAAAATACTATTCATTGTTCCTACACCTTTTGTATCTGTTAAGAATTCTGTTCTATAACCAATTAACCCTCTAGCAGGAACTTTAAATTCTACCTTTGTATGTCCAACTTCTGCTGGTTCCATATTAAGCATTTCTGCTTTTCTTCTTCCCAATTTTTCTATAACATTACCTATGCATTCATCTGGAACGTTAACTACAAGTCTTTCCATAGGCTCACATTTAACTCCATCTATTTCCTTTATTATTACTTTTGGTCTAGAAACTAATAATTCAAAACCTTCTCTCCTCATAGTCTCTATTAAAACAGATAAGTGCAATTCTCCACGACCGCAAACCTCAAAACTATCTGCAGAATCTGTTTCTTTTACTCTTAAACTAACATTTCTTTCTAGCTCTTTAAATAATCTATCTCTTATATGTCTTGAGGTTACAAATTGACCTTCTTTTCCTGCAAATGGACCATTGTTTACACTAAATGTCATAGATACTGTTGGTTCATCTATATCTACAAAATCTATTTTTTCTGGATTATTTACATCACAAATTGTATCCCCTATGTTTATATCCGAAATACCTGATAGACAAACTATATCCCCTGCAGAAACATTTTCAACCTCTGTTCTCTTTAATCCTACATATGTAAATAATTTTGCTATTTTGCCTTGTTCTGTTTTATCCTTTTTGCAAACAGCTACTGTTGTTCCATTGTTTATTGTTCCTCTCTCTACTCTTCCTACTGCTATCCTTCCTAAATATTCATCATAGTCTATATTTGATACTAACATTTGCATTGTTCCATCTATATCACATTTTGGAGGCTCAATATTATTTATTATGGTCTCAAAAATGCAATTTACATTATCGCTTTCTTCGTCTAAGTTCATTTTTGCAATTCCATTTTTTGCAGATGCATAAACAACTGGAAAATCTAGTTGTTCATCTGTTGCGTTTAATTCTATAAATAATTCTAATACTTGGTCAACTACTTTTAGTGGATTTGCACCTGGTCTATCTATTTTATTAATTACTACTATTGGTTTTAAATTTAATGCAAGAGATTTTTTTAATACTTCTCTTGTTTGAGGCATTGGGCCTTCAAAAGCATCCACCAATAAAAGTACACCATCAACCATTTTTAAAACACGTTCAACTTCTCCTCCAAAGTCAGCATGTCCTGGTGTATCTACTATATTAATTTTGATGTCTTTGTACATTACGGATGTGTTTTTAGAAAGAATTGTTATTCCTCTTTCTTTCTCCAAATCATTTGAATCCATTACTCTTTCTTGTACTTGCTCATTTTCTCTAAATATATGGCTTTGTTTTAAAAGTGCATCTACAAGTGTTGTTTTGCCATGGTCTACGTGTGCTATAATTGCTATATTTCTTATGTTTTCGTTTATCATTTTTCCCCTTCTCTTTTCTTTGTATTTTTATGTTAATTTTTATATTACTAACCCTTATATTTTACCCTATTTCTTTTCATTTGTCAACATAATTATGTTATCCATTATTTCTTTGCTTACCTTATCTAGTATTTCTTTTTCAGGTTTATTTGTTTTATACTGGCTAAAGTCCAATGGTTCCCCTATATTTAATTTTACTTTTTTAAAAGGCTTCATCTCTCCATGAATTCCAACTGGGATTACCGGAACTCCTGTTCTTATCGCCATATAGGCCACTCCATTTTGTGCTTTTCCATTTTTCTCCATTCCATTTCTTGTTCCTTCTGGAAATATAACCAATATTTCCCCATCTTTTAATAAATTTAATGAATACTTTATAGACTCTATATCTCTCATTCCCCTTTTAACAGGAAATACACAACACTTTCTGCCAAACCATTTAATGAATTTATTTTTAAATAATTCTGCTTTTGCCATTACATATACTTTTCTTTTTAAATTTGATACCAATATTGGTGCATCCCAGTTTGACCTATGATTAGCACATATCAAATATGCCCCTTTTTCCTTTATATTTTCTTCTCCATTTTTTTCTACTCTAAATACTACAAGATTAAATATATATACCAGAAAAATAACTATTTTTCTTAACATTGTTGACCTCCTTTTACTTTATTTATTATATCAGCTACTTTTTCTTTAACTTGTTCTATTGTCAAATATGTAGTATCAATAACTATAGCATCTTCTGCAATTTTTAACGAACCTATTTCTTTGTTGCTGTCATTATGATCTCTAATTTTTATTTTTTCTAAGACTTCCTCATAGGTCATATTTATGCCCTTTTCTAGGTTTTCTTTATATCTTCTTCTAGCTCTTTCTTTTACATCTGCATCTAAATATATTTTTACATCTGCATTTGGAAATACATATGTTGTAATGTCTCTTCCTTCCATAATAACATCTTTTCCTTCTGCTAATTTTCTTTGCAATTTTACCATATTTAACCTTACTTCTACTATAGCAGAGACCTGTGAAACTAAAGCTGTTACTTCTTTACTTCTTATTTTATCTGTAACATCTTCTCCATTTAGGAAAATAGTTTGTATGCCTTCATTATTTTTTATATCTATTTTTATAGTTTCTGATATTTTTATTATTTTATCTTTTTCGTTTATAGAAACATTTTGGTTAATCATTTCTAATGTAACACATCTATATGTCGCTCCCGTATCTATATTAATAAGTCCAAAGTCTTTTGCAATTAATTTTGTAATTGTTCCCTTTCCAGTTCCCGCTGGTCCATCTATTGCAACTATAAAGCTCATAATAACCTTATCCTTTCCATTAATTTAAATATCTTTTTTTTCTTCAGGCATATATATACCTTTTGCAACAATCGTAATATCAACTACGTTCATTGTTGTTAATTTTTCTATTTCCTTTATAACTTTTTCTTTAAATTCTCGCAACGCAACTAATACATTATAACCATATGTAACAATCACTTCCATATAAATTGTCGGTCCCTCCGGTGTTTTTTCTACTCTAATTCTTATAATTTTATTTATTGCATCTGTTCTTTTAGCCAAATATTCTGCAATCTGTCTAAAAACTGTATCTGATATTACAAAATTTCCTAAATAGCTGAATGTTGGTCTTATTATTGACTTTTCAGATATATATGGTGCATTCCCTTTTCCCTTTGATTTAAATATTTGTAACGGATCTAATATATAGCCTGAAAAATCTTTTTTTATTTCAAATGTTGGCACAGGTATTACGTGTTTTCCTTCTGTCTTCCTTATTGTTTTGGCGGTTTGCATCTCCGTTTCTGTTGCGACTTCATTTATATATATGGTCTTTGCAGGTTTTTGCAATCCCAAATTTTCTGCTATTTTTTCTACCATTCCGTCAGAAGTACCCAATATTAAAATTGCTTCTGGCTTGTATTTTTTTATAGCTTTTTTCATTTCTTGCTTTTCCTGTTCATTCACAAAAATAGCTCTTTTAACCGTTTCTATTTTAGTAGGAGCCTTTTTTGCAGACGTTCCCGCTATGACATTATTTTCCTTTATTAAAAGTCCATCGTCTATTATATAGCTTATTCCATTTTCATTTGCCACCATCTGCGCTCTATAACTTTTTCCTGTTCCAGAAGGCCCAACAAATGCATAGACCTTTGTGTTTTCAATATTATTGTTAAATAACAAACTCATTCTATCCCTCTTTTTTTCGTTAATATGTTTAATATATCATATTTCTATTTCTTTTTCAATTTTTATGGTATAATATTTTAAAGTTTTAAATAGGAGGTCTTGTAATGGATAGAATTGATAAAATAAACTATTATTTAGATATTGCAGAAACTGTTACCAAAAGAAGTACTTGCATTAGAAGAAATTTTGGAGCAATTATAGTAAAAAATGATGAAATAATTTCTACTGGTTATAATGGTGCACCCAGAGGGCGCAAAAATTGCTGTGATTTAAAGTCATGTTTAAGGGAAGAATTACAAGTTCCACGTGGTGAACGTTATGAATTATGTAGAAGTGTTCATGCAGAACAAAATGCTATTATTAGTGCTAGCAGAAAAGATATGCTTAATGGAACTTTATATTTGGTAGGTATAAATTATAATGATAATACATATGTTCAAAATGCTAATCCTTGTGCCTTGTGTAAAAAAATGATAATAAATGCTGGATTAAAGCAAGTAATTGTAAGAGATACTAAAGAATCTTTTAGAATAATAGATATTCAAGATTTTATCGATAATGATGAAAGTTTAGAAGAATCAAAAGGTTATTAATTAATTATTGCAAAAACTAATTTAATATTTTATAATATATATAAGCCTGTTGTATTTACTACAACAAAGTGCGGATATAATTTAGTGGTAGAATGCCATGCTTCCGACCTGGTCGCGCGAGTTCGATTCTCGCTATCCGCTCCATAAGGTAAAATCGTCGCACCAATGTGACGTTAATGATTAAATCAACTATTACTAGTTGATTTTTTTGTACGTTATTGCAAAGAAAGGAGATTGAAAATTATGGATAATGAAAGGAAAACTGCAGGAGTTTATATTCGTGTTAGTACGGAAAATCGAGCTAGAGAGGGATTTTCACTTGGAGAACAAAAGGAAAAGTTATTGGCATTATGCAAATTTAAAGAGTTAGAAGTTTACAAAGTATATGAATACGCTGGAGTGTCTGCTAAAGATATGGGACACAGACCACAATTCAACAAATGCTACAAGATATGAAAGATGGCAAAATAAATTATATTGTTGCTTACAAAATGGTTTAAGTGTTCTTGATGAAGATATTTCTTACAAGAACACTTATAAACACAAAGTATTAAACGATGATTATTATAAGATTCTTAAGGAAGATATAGATAATGTCATAAGCTATTCAGTTACCTTTAAACAAGTTGTAGAACGACTTAAAAAAATTAGACTATCAAGTTTATTTTTGTAATAGTATATTAACAATTTATAAAGATGGCTATGATAAAGTTAGAATAGAAAAAGCTTTTGGTAATGATTATTTAATAGACAGTATAAATAAAAGATTATATTCGTCTAGACAAATTATATTTAAACCACTATTACAAAGAACTATCTTTGAAGAATATTCTAAAAACAATAAAATTCATAAAGGAATATATGGATTATTTTTATATTATTGTTATTTATTAGGTGTATTTCCAAAGAAACAATCTAAACAATATCTTCCATATTCAATTAGAAAAGAGATTTCTAAATTAGCTAAATATTCAGAGCAAGTAAGATTTATGGCAAACAATAATATTGAAACTAAAAAAGATTTAGAATATTTTTCTAAATCTAATTATGAAGAATATAGAAAGTTAATTGGTAAAAGAGAAAATCTTTGGAAAAGATATCATAGAGCAAAGACTGAAGAAGATAAATCTGAAATACTTGCTGAAATAAATAATATACAACCAGTTATTAAAGAACTTCGTAAATATGATAAGTATTGCAAAGATATAAAAGAAAGATTAGAATTGATACAAAATGATCTTAATAATTTTGATAAAGATATACAAAAAGAAAAAGACAATTCTAGGTCACAATGACCTAAATTGCCTTTTTAATAATATTATTTTACCAAGAGCCGCCACCGCCACCGCCGGAGCCGCCTCCAGATGAACCTCCACCAGAAGATCCCCCACCGCCACTTGAGGATCCACCAGAAGAACTAGATGGACTTGATGACATAGCACTTTGAGCAGAAACCATAGTAGATTTTATAAATGTTCCAAAAGAAGAAAAATCAAAACCATTAGAACTATCATACCAAGATGGAGCTTGTAATGATATTGATTCAAATTTTTTAATCCACTTATCAGAAACACCTAATACATAAGTGTAAGGTAGAATATTATAAAAGTACGTTGGATCTTGTATAACCATAGTTTCTAATTTGTCTTTTTCAGCAGTTTCTAAAAAGTTTCTGAATCCTTTTAATTTTCCTAATATTTCATTTCCATAAGGGGTTCTCTTTGGTAAATATTTTAAGCATATAACCATACCAAGGACACATACTAATCCCAACCCATATCCTACTAAATAAACCGGGTCTTGTTTTAATGCTGGTAGCACCATAAATGCCCATGGAATACCGCCAAATCCTAATCCCCAGACAAGACCAAATATCTTTGTGCCTATTGAAGAATAAGTTGCTCTACCATTTACATAAATAGTTTGTGTTTCCCCAAATACTAATTTAAATAAAACAGTAAATCCAATACCTGGAAATAGTAAAGCAAATAATAGACTTGAAGATTCGCCATATGCAAAGATTGGCGGTATTGTAATCAAACAATAGGTAGCAATAATCATTAAAATAATTAGAAATTTTTTGTTTGTAGCAGATTTTTCAAATATTTTATCCATATTTTGTTTGTTGTTAACATTATTCAATATTCTATTATTTGTTATATAGAAATTATTGTATAGCATTTTATCTGTAACTTCTGTTCTATCATATTCAAACAATCCATCCATAAACCATTGTTCATTTATATTTGTTCCATCATAATCTTTCAATTTTTTTATAAAAAACTTATTTTTTCTATTTAGTTTATTAATTGAAGATTTAAGGCCATATTGTTCATAATCAATTGGAGTATCAATATTTTTATAAATGTCTAACATATTTTCATAATACTTAATTTTTTTAGAATTTGGATTATTTATTCTTTCTTCATTTATTTTATTTTGCAATTCAATTATTTTTTGATTAGCACTATTTTCTGAATCTTGATTTAAATTTATCTTTTCAGAATTTAAATTAATTTTTTTGTTATTAATTTCAAGATATCCCTTATTTGCTAAAAATATTAATAATGATGTTATATCTTTATTTTCAGCCTTACCTTTATATAAAAAGCCAACATCTAAACTATTTAATCCTTCTGGTGGGTAAAACTCAACCGTTTCTATAACTTGATCATCACGACCAAATTTATACCACAATAATATTGCTATTACTAAAAATATAACAGGAATTAAGAACATAATATAATCCATTATATTTATATTTAGCCCTGCACCTGCAAAATATCCTTCAGGCAATTCACATCTAACAGTTAGTGCTTGTCCAACACTAAGAACACCATTATAGCTTCCTGTTATTTTGTTTCCACTAACATTATATTTAACTTTACTATTATCTGTTGAACCTATATTTCCTGATGAAAAACCTAATTTACTGGAATCAAAGTCTTTAGGCATGGTAATTGAAAAAGTTATATTACCAATGACTGTGTCCCACTCATTTCCAATTATATTATAATATAATTCATCATAATTTTTCGCGGGATCTTTTCCTAAATTATATGTATATTTAATGACATATTTTTGCTCACCAGTTAACGTGCGATTAGCAGACCCAATTTGTAATTTATAATTACCATTTTTTCTAGATGTTGTATATTCATTATCAACACTAACATTTGTCACTTGAGTACGGTTGGTTAATGTTGTACCATCTAATCTTGTAATTGTATTTTTTAATGGAATAGTTCTAAATATTCCGTGTTTGGTAACATTGAAATATGCTGTAATTGTTTCAGTTATATCAAAAGTATTATTTTCATTAACAATAATATTAATATCATACTTATCAAGAACATAATCGTAAGAACTATATTGACAATTTTTACTAGGTGTTAAACTCGATGAATTGATTGTTCCTGCTGAATTAGTAGTACCACTTATATTAATTGATAAACGATAATAATATATTTCATTAATACTATGTTCCCCTAAAATACTTAAATTAGACATTTGATTAAAATTGCTAGTTCCTGAAATTGCTGTTCCTGAATTATACCCTTGCGCTATTAAATTATAGTTTGAATCATAATAATAAGCTGTTGAAGTATAACTAATAGTATCGCTAGAACTATTAGCAACTACACCTGTTAATCCAAATGCTTGAGTAGAAGTGGAAGAATAATTCCTAAATGAAATACTTGAGAAAGATAAACTTCCAACTTTTAAATTTTGTGTATTATCAATACTTACATAAGATGTTTGTTCAGTTAGCGCATAAGTATTTAATGGGTAAGCAAATACTAGAGATAGTGCAATTACAACAAATAAAAAAATTCCCTTAATGATTCTTTTCATTGTATCCTCCATAACTATAATTCAACTTTTACATTTTCTCTTTCATTTGCACTTGCTTCAAACATTGCTTTTGATTTGTAACCAAACAATCCTGCAAAAATATTACTTGGGAACATTTCAACTTTATTATTATAAATTCTAACAACGCCATTGTAATATTTTCTTGAATTAGTAATATCATCTTCAACTTTTATTAATTGTTTACTTAAATCTTTGAAATTTTCATTTGCTTTTAAATCAGGATAAGCCTCTGCTAAGGCCATAATCTTGTTAATACCACTAGATAATTGTTCATTTGTCTTAATTTTCTCTTCATCAGACATTTTATCATAAGTACTGTTTCTTAATTCTACAACTTCTTTTAAAGTATCTTTTTCGTGCTTAGCATATCCTTTTACTGTTTCTACTATATTAGGAATTAAATCCCATCTTTTCTTTAGATAAACATCCATAGTAGAAAAAGCCTCTTTTACTTTATTGTTTAGTTTCACAAAACTATTATATAGAGCTAAAGCATAAATTACAATCAAAACGATAATTGCAATGATAATGTAAATCCACATAATTTCACCTCCCATTGTAATTTAATTTTATCATATTTCTGTTTTTTTTAATATATTATCGAGCAATTTTTTTATCAAAACGCTAATTTTAATTTGAATTTCCGCTTTTAATAAAAAACTGAAATAAGTTTTGTTATAGTAAAATGAAATGTAAAAGCATGGGCGAATGAAATGAGTTTATTAAATCCTTGCTTTTTAAATTTCATTGATTATAATAGTTAATACAAATAAAGTTCATCTTTATTTGTTATCAATAAATTAATCATTTTACAAGCAGCACTTTTTCTAATGATATGGAAATAACTGCAATAAGTCTTAAAAACGGAAATAACCTCCGTATTTTTGTTATGCAATAATTTTGTTTCCTTTTCATAAAATTATAGACTTATTTCCGTTTTTTATATATTTTTCGGAAATAAGTCTTATATTTCAATTATTCTTTCAAAAAACGGAATTTAGTCTAAAAATTCACGATTTTTCTATCAAAAGTATTGTAATAATTTTTATATCTGCTATAATTTATTTAGTTGATTTAATCAATCTTGGGAGTATAATTTTTCGAATATAAGTAAAGTTATCGCTCCATTTGAAATCAACTTACGGACTTAAAAGTTTGTAAGTTCTTATTTTATATAAAGCTTCAAAAGTTTTCTTTCTTTCAAGGAGGAAAACTATGAGATGTGGTATTTATGTAAGAGTATCTACTGACGATCAAAAAGAGGAAAAAATTATCAGAATAATTTAATCCTCTTTTTGTTTTTTTTGAATATGGGAATAAAATATATGTCTAGCTAGCCAGCACTGAATTTGTACTCCCATACAAATTCGTATATGGGAAATTCCCATCCCCTTTAGTGGAAATAAGATTATTAATTTTTAATTATAAATTGTAATTTCTCTTTTATTCTATCTTTCTCTTTCTTCTTGAAACTACATTTGCTAATATTATAAATACTATTGCGAATCCTAACATAATTACCATATTTACAATTAAAGGTTTTAATGTTGCAAAATTAAATTTCTCTAAAGTTTTCAATGCTTCATTTGTGCTTATGTAATAATATGTAGGTAATGTGTGTGCTATTTTCAATACTGAATCTGGTAGCCATTCCATAGGTACAAAAGCCCCACATAAGAAACTTGAGCCTAATGCTACTACATTTACAATTCCATTTATTGCACCTTTATTTGATACTAAATTTCCTATAAAAAATGCTATTGTTGTTGCACAAATTGTTAACACAAGAGAATTTATAATATATACTACTCCTGTCGCTGTTGTCATTATATCACCTAATATAATAAAACTTATAATAACATAGAATAGCCATAATATTAAAGAATAACAACAATTTGATAATAGTAATATTCTATTATGCTTTTTATAATTTGTACTGCTTACAACAATTCTCTTTCTTGTTCTTTCTTCTTTAAAACTACTCAATATTAAACTAATAATAAGTAATAAACAAGCTAATATACTATAACTTGCAAAATTGTAGTAAAAAGTTGCCTTTGAGATAGTATTTGTATCTAATTTTGAAGTAATTTCTGTTTTTGCTTGTTTTGATAGTGTTTCATTTATTTTGGCAATCAATTCGTATTCATTATCAATACTCTTTTGATATATATTGGCTACCTTAATGTACCTAGAAACAAGCATTTCTTCAAGTGATGCTTGATAATCTCCTGTACTTTTTATTTCTATTTGGGGATTTTTTCCTTCCATAAAGTCTTTATTATAGTTTTCTGGAATGTATATAACATAGTTTGCATCCCTATAAAATAAAGCGTCATTTATTTTTTCTTCATCTGTTTCAATTTCAACTATATTGCTATTATCTGTTATATACTTTATAAAATCTTTTGTAATGCCTTTTTCTTCATCATAATTTACGATTACAACATCTGGCTTACTTGCAACAAAATTCATACTTTTTTCACTTGTTTGCATATTAGAAATACCAAATATAAGTAACATTACTGTATAAATAATTACTATTACTTTATTCTTATTTAAAATTTTCCAAAATGTTTTAAATACTGTCATATTTCTGCCTCCTTAAACTAAAAAATGAAATTAGCATTAGTACAAAAGCAAAAATAAGTAAACTAATAATATTAAACCAATATCTATCAAATGTATCATAATAATATAGTGAATATAATCCATCTGTTATCATACTTGCAGGATTGATTTTGTTTATGATTGGAACATTTTTATCAACAACATATTTCATTGTAATTCCCATCATTCCAGATAAGTAACACCAGAACATTGTTAATGCAATTAAAATACCTGTTTTTGCATTTTCGTTCGTTTTAAATAGTGTTCCAACAAAAGTTCCAAGTGTCAATCCTGCAAAGCTTCCGATTATTGCAAGTAGTATAATTAAACTAGTATTATCTCCATAATCGACTTTTAGAACGAATAGGGTATATACAAATAATATTGCAAGTCCTATTAACTGTGCTATATAGCTCGCAAGTAAACTACTTAAAATAATTGTACCTTTTTTAGTAGGCGAAACTGCTATTCTTTTTCCTTTGTTAGACATATTTGCTAGTGTTTGATTTATTGATCCCATACTTAACATTCCACCATATAAACAAGTCATTGCTATAAGAGTATAAAATTCAATCATTGTATAACTTAAATTACTATTTGAAATATTTTTTATTTTGACTTTATCTTCTTTTGCAAGTTCTATTACTTTATTATAGATTTCTTCATAGTTTATATTATAATTTCCAGATGTAATTTGTTTTTGTGTTTCTGTTTCTGATAAATTTTTAATAATATCACTTGTTTGCTCAATTTCTTCTGTTACATATTTGAATATTGTTTCATTAATTCCACTTGTGGCAAAAGTTAATATTGGCTTATCTTCTTTTAATTTCATATATCCAACTATTTCGCCATTATCTAGTAATTCTTTTGCTTTTTCCTCTGTGGTGTATTGTGTATTAAATAACCTATCTTCATTATTTTCATCACTTAATTCTTCAAATGATGTTTTAAAGGCTTCATTGTTTTCAAAATCATCGTTGTTTATTATTGCAATATTTATAATATCTAATTTTTCACTATTTTCTATATTTGAAAAAGCCATATTGAAAAGTGTTCCTAATATTATTGGAAAAGCAAAAGTCCAAAATATTAGCATCCTATTTTTAAAGAGAGTTTTAAAAGCATATTTAAAATTATGAATAAACATCTAATCACGAAGCTCCTTTCCTGTTAATTCTAGGAATACATCATTAAGTGTAGGTCTTTCTGAATAGATTTTGTTATAATTTATACTCTCTTTTTTTAAATAATCTATCATATCTACTAGATTATTTTTTCCTTTTTTATATGTAACAAATAAAACATTGTTAGTATATGTTACATCATCAACATTTTTTAATTCTTTTATTTTTTCAATATATCCAGGTACTAAATCATTTACTTCAACTGTAACCTTCTCTTCTATTTTAGCTTTTTTCTTCAATTCATCTGTTGTTCCTGTAGCAAGTATTTTCCCTTTATCAAGAATAATTACTCTATCGCAAAGTATTTCAACCTCTTCCATATAGTGTGTTGTATAAACGATAGTAGCTCCATTTTTTCTTAACTTCTTGATTCCATCTAATATGTTATTCCTACTTTGTGGATCAACAGCAACTGTAGGCTCATCTAGGAATATAAGTTTTGGTTTATGTGCAATACCACAAGCAATGTTTAATCTTCGCAATAATCCTCCAGATAATTTTTTAGGATAGAATTTTTTGAAATCTTCTAATCCTACCAATCTTATTGCATCTTCAATGTATTGTTTTCTAGTTTTTTTATCTTTTATATATAATCCACAGAAATAATCTATATTTTCATACACAGTCAATTCATCAAATACAGACACTTCTTGAAACACAACACCTATTTTTGACTTTATATCATAGGCATCTGGCTTCATATCTTTACCAAATATTTTTATAGTTCCTTTACTAAATTCAAGTAAAGATAATATGCAGTTTATTGTTGTAGATTTACCACTTCCATTTGGTCCAAGTAATCCTAATATTTCTCCTTCGTGTACTTCAAAAGATAGGTTATCTATAGCTTTTAATTCTTTATATTGTTTTACTAAATTTTTTACTTCAATAATATTATCCATTATTTTCTCCTTACAACTTACTATAATTTGTTATAATTATATAATAAAAGAGAGATAATTTCAACTTAATTACCTCCCCTACAGATTGTAAGTTGTCGAGATGATTATAACATAAAAGACAGATAAATTTCAATTTTCTGCCTTTACTATAAGATTAATATTTTATACTTTTAAATTCCAAACATACCTGTTATTGGATCTTTAAACAATGCAATATAAGGTGGGAAAAATGTAAAAGCAAAAAAACACAAACATAATACTAATAAAATTATAATAGATACTAACTTATTGCAAGAAAATGTTGATTCCATTTTTCGATATGCTATATATTGACCTAATGCTACTGCTATAAAAAAGCTAGCAATATCTACTATAGCAAAGTTTGTTCCTATTATTCCAGTATATGTATAAAAAAATACTACTATAAAAGACATAGATAATATAATTCCTAGCACTTTAGCACATAAATAATTAGGTATAACTTTCCATTTATAAAAATATCCTATAATTGTACTTATCAGCATTGGAAAAAATAATAATTTTAAATGTTCCCATGTGCTTTCATTTACAGCACTAAATGTACCTATCAATGGATTGTTATTAGACCATCCAAAAGTAAAATGTAAAAGTGTTCCTACTACCAGCATAAAAATAGCACTTATTATTTCAAATTTAAGTATAGAACTTTTTTTAGTCATATATAAATCCTCCTTGTATGTATATATGCTTAAAAGTTTTAATATGTTACTAAAAAAATGATAGACTAATCTAATTAGTAGATTAATCTATCATTTTTTATTCATGTTCTGCATCAGCTTTCGTTCTATGAATCGTTCCTTTTGGATGATTTGGTGGTGCATATATTGAGTATAATTTAATTGGTACATTTCCTATATTGGTAAGATTATGCCATTTTCCTGCTGGAATTATAATAGCAAAATCATCATATACTTTTCTTTCAAAATTTAGATTATTTTTATTATTACCCATTTGAACTAGTCCATATCCTTGTTCAATTCGTATAAACTGGTCTACATCTGGGTGCATTTCTAACCCTATGCTTTCTCCTACATTTATACTCATTAAGGTAACTTGTAAATGATTTCCTGTCCATAAAGCTGTACGAAAATTATTGTTTTGCTTTGTTACTTCATTTATATTCATAACAAATGGTTCTGGTCCATAATCTCTTATATAATTTGGATTCATATTATAGTAATTCATATAATTATAAGGATTATAATAATTACCATAGTTATTTCCATACATATCATTTGAGTTATACATTTTCTAACATTCCTTTCATATATTATATACTATAATATATGAAATTTAGCTATAATGAGTGTCCTTTTCTGTAATGCTTATTTGATTTTTACACCAATTAAATATAGTAAATCTGTTGCTTGAAATTGGTCTATTATTGCACCTTTAATATCTTCTATTGAAATTGCAATACCTTCTATTTTACTACTTGATAAATCAATTCCTTTTAGACTTGTTTTAAAAAATCTTGCTCCAGTTAAATCGCTATTCTCAAAATAAAGATTCTTTATTTTAGTTTCTTGAAAGTAACTACTTTTTAAACCTGTATTTTTAAATAAGATATTTTCTATACTAGCCATTGATAAGTTCATATAGCTTGCATTTGTTTTTATAAATGCTACATTATATAATCTATCTTCTGCAAAATTGCACCCAGACACTTTACAATTATTAAATTCGCACTTAATAAAAGATGTTTCTAAAAATTCTGTATTAGAAAAATTGCATTGTTCAAATACTACATCTCTAAATGTTATTTTTTCTAATGTTCCATTTTGCATACAAATATTATTAAATTTACAATGCTCAAATTCAATTTCATATAATTTTATATTATTACATTCTTCATTTTCAAAATTGCAATAATTAATTTTTTCATCTTCTTTAATGTGAACTAAATACTTATTTTCTAATTCTTGAATATGAAGATTTTGTGGTTTTAAAATGTTCATCTATTTTCACTCCTATAGCATATATTTCTATTCTAATACTAATGCTTTTTTAGGGCAAAAGTTTGAACATTTACCACATCTTATACACTTATTATGATCTATTTTAGGTGCTTCAAAATCTTTTTGAGATAATGCTCCAACTGGACAAACATTTACAGCTGGGCATTTATGATTTTGAGGACAATTCTCTATTACTATTTTTAATCTTCTATCCATAAGTTTATCTCCTTTCAACATATAAATTTACCTTATACTATATTTTCAAAATTATTAACGAATTCTTGTAGATCATTTATAAATCTACTCGTATGAAATCCATCACATACTGCATGATGCACTTGTACTGCTAATGGTAATAATATTTTATTACTTTGTTCATAAAATTTACCTACTGTAAATATTGGCAATAAATATTTTTCTCCTCTTGGTAGATTCAAATTAAATTCAGTAAATGTTACCCATGGTATAGACGAAATGTTTATTAAATTATTTTCTTCACATTTCTTGGTTATAAAACCTTTCTCGTTTCCATACTCTTGAATATCTTTTTCATAATTATTATAAAATTTTTCAAAACTACTATCGTATTTGGTCCATATATTTGAAAAAGTGTTATTATCTTTATGAAATATTGTATAAGACGGATTTACATTAATGTAATATCCTAAATTGTCGTTTTCATCTAAACTCATTCTAAATTCAATATGATTATTAACTACTTTTGTTATTGCATATAATATTACTGGATATAATTTATAATTTCTTTCTTTTGTTAATTTTAATAAGTCTGTAATATCAATATTAACTGTCATACTATATGAACATGGTACATTATTTAAATAATGTATAAAATGTTCTTTTCTATCATATTTTTCTAAGTCTATTATTTTAAAACTCATAATAAAATTTTCTCCAATCTGTTCGACAACTTACTATTTATCATTATTATCTATCAAATTTTTCATTTCTTTAAGTTTTGTTTCTAATAATTTTTTACCTATTAATTTTAACTTATATTCAGAAATCATAGTTTGAGACATATTTTTACTAATTGAATGTTCAACAACATCTTCATCTTTAGAACTACATAATATAACTCCAACACTTGGATTCTCTTGTTCTTTTTTCACATCTCTATCTAGGGCTTCTAAATATAAATTCATTTTGAATAATTATTTTTAATAGATAATTTTAAATAAAAATGCTTTTCCTCTTTGCTTTTAGCTCCACTCAAAATCAACAAATTATTTGTCCAGAACAATTGCGTCACCAGTGGTGTCGCAATCTCATCATCTTTATAAGTACTATAAAATTGAATCATACGTTCTATATTTCCTTTAGTAAATCCCTTTATGTTAGAATAATTATTTTTCATAAAATCTGAGGCTTTTGTTGTTATTTTATCACCATAATTACTATTTTCTCTTAGTTCATATAAGAATTTACCAACTTCTAAATACACCATGTGGTGCTGAATTGCTAGGGCAATCAACTACCTCAGCATCTTCAGGTAATTCAACATCATAAATTGTATCCCCTCTAACTAACCATCTTAATATTTTTGATTCTGTACTAAAATTAAAGCCTCCCATTTTTTAGGATCTAACTCTTTTGGATTCCATATTTTCGCTACATTCACTTCTCCCAATTTATATTCAAAATCTGATGCACCAGATTTTGTTCCAAACATTACTTTTAGATATTTACTCAAATAGACCACCTCTTTCTATTTACTATTAAGATACTTTATATCCGTTTCATTAAGTATTTTCATTTGAGATATTGCTATTTTATTAAGTCTAACAAGTCTTTCAGATTGATTTAATCCATCATTTATAAATACCGAATTAAGATTTTCTAAATTTGCTAAACATATTAATTCATTTATAGTTGCATGATCTCTAATGTTACCATCTAGATTCTTATTTTTATTTCTCCATTCTTTAGCAGTCATACCAAATAGAGCCATATTTAAAACATCAGCTTCTTCAGCATATACATAATTAATTTGTTCTTTTGTTAACTCATTAGGTATTAAATTATGTTTTATTGCATCAGTATGTATTCTGTAATTAATCTTTGAAAGTTCACGTTTTGCATTCCAGCCAAGTTGTTTTTGCTCTTCTGCTTTTAGTCTTTCAAATTCTTTAATAAGTAATAATTTAAACTTTGGACTAATCCACATACCAAATTCAAAAGCGATATCTTTATGGGCATAAGTTCCACCATATCTTCCTGCTTTTGACATTATACCAATTGCATTTGTTTTTTCTACCCATTCTTTAACACTAATTTTATAACTATTTAAACCTGCTTGACTTTTAATTATGGCGAATTCGCCATAATTAAAATTAGGATTATGAATTTCTTCCCAAATACCTAAAAACTCAATAGTATTTCTATTTCTTAGCCAATCCGAAACAAAAAAGTCACCATCTTTGGATTTTAGCATATCAGTAATAGATATATAGTCTTCATCGTCAATTTTTATATAAGATATCTTTTGATTTAAAACACTTAATTCTGCCATATTTTAACCTCCTTTTTGAAATAATAATTAATTTGTTTTATTGTACCAAACAAAAGTTTTTAAATCAATGCTATTTGAAAAATTTGTAAAAAAATAATTTTCCTGTTTTTTATTTTTATATCTTGTAAAAAAATATAATTTATGTTAAATTATAAACAATAAATCGAATTATATAAGAGTGCTTGAAACAAAGTAAGTCATTTTTTCGCATACCTGTTTCGTAATCGCTCCAACGACGTTTCTGTTCGAACTAATAGAACAGATAGATATGAAAATCAATCAGTAAAATGGTTGATTTTTTTTTGTAAAATCGCCCCTACATTTTTTTGCATATAGCAAATTATCTTATATGGATAAATTTTAAACATGTTTCTACATTGATGAATATAATATTTCTTACACAAATTACTCTTTGTCATTATTGTCTATCAAATTTTTCATTTCTTATTGTAGGCAATTGTTTTTCAGCTGAAAACATATATCTTTCATAATATACTGATGATATTTGTCTTGTTTTTCTTCTTTACTTTTAGCCCCATTTCGTTTAGATTTAGGATAATTTTTGTGCAAAAGAAAAAAATCAACCATTTTACTGATTGATTTTTTTATTACATGTTCTATGCTCAAACATTACTGGAGCAGGTAGCGGGAATCGAACCCGCATAGCCAGCTTGGAAGGCTGGAATTCTACCATTGAACTACACCTGCATTTCGTGTGAACAAGTATAATTATAAATGGTCTTTTTACTTTTGTCAATATTTTTTCAAAAAATATTGAATTTTTTTTTCAAGTATTGGATAATTGTATCATATAAGGAGGTTTTTATTAAGTATGACTAGTTTTACTTTAAAAATTATAGCTTTAATTACGATGTTTATAGATCATCTAGGCTATGCTATATTCAATAAATTTAGTTTTTTTAATTATATCGGTAGGGTTGCCTTCCCTATTTTTGCCTTTCAAATTTCTGAGGGATTCCATTATACCAAAAATGTAAAAAAATATTTTGCTCGTTTGCTTTTATTTGCTATATTTTCGCAAATTCCTTTTATGCTTTTCTTGTCTATATTTAGTAATAACATTTACAAGTTGAATGTTTTTTTTACATTATTTCTAGGTTTATTTTCAATTTACATTTATGATAAAATTATTAACAGCTTTTATATTACTTCAAATGTTAAACTAAATAATTTTTTAAAATTTGTTTTAGGTATATCAATAGTATTATTTATCGGTTTTATTGCTGAATTTTTAAAATCAGATTACGGATTATTTGGAATTGCTGTCATATTTTTATTTTATTTATTTAAAAATAACAAAATAGCAATGATTGGTACTTACCTCGTTGTTTGTATAATTAAATACGGTATTTTATATTTAGCAAATTCTAATTATATGTATTTAATATTATGTTGCTGTACTATATCACCCATTATTTTTATCTGTTTATATAATAAACAGCAAGGACATAAAATAAAATACTTATTATATTTCTTTTACCCTATTCATTTATTAGTTTTATATTTATTACATATATCACAGTTTTTATAAATAAATTTGTTTTTTTGCTTTACAAAACCTCTGTTTTAATATAAAATATGAATAGAATTTTGTACTTAAATAAGGTGGTTTTATGCAAAAAGAATATATTTCTAAAAATGAACAAGATACTATAAATTTTGCTACAAGACTAGCAGCTAATTTAAAGATTGGAGATATTATTGTCCTATCTGGTGACTTGGGCGCTGGAAAAACAAAATTTACTCAAGGAATACTAAAATACTTCAACTTAGAAAATGAAATCTCAAGTCCTACATTTACAATTGTTAACGAATATACTAATAGCACCATACCCATATATCATTTTGACGTCTATAGACTAGCAGATGTTGACGAATTCTATGCTATAGGTGGAGAAGAATACTTTTCCAAGGGAATTTGTATTATTGAGTGGGGTGAATTGATAGAAAGCATATTACCTGCTAATCATATAAAAATTACAATTAACAAAGATTTTGAAAATGAGAATCAAAGAAAAATAATAATAGAAAATGCTGAAAATATAAAATTATAAAGAAGGTTACAAATTTGAAAATATTAAGTATTGATACTTCTTCTAAAATATGCACTGTTTGTATTTATGAAGATAATAATGTTCTAATTGAATTAAATAATGATGACGAAAGAACACATTCTCAAAAGTTAATGCCTATGATTCAAAAAGCTTTTGAATCAGTTAATCTTACTCTAAATGATATAAATTTAATTGCTTGTGCGAAAGGCCCAGGCTCTTTTACAGGTATAAGAATTGGAATTGCCACAGCAAAAGCCTTCTCTGATGTAAAAAAAATTCCTGTTGTTGGAGTTACTTCGTTAGAGGGATTAGCCTATAATTTAGGCTCTAGTGGTCTTATTTGTTCATTAATAGATGCAAAAAATAATAATGTTTATTACGGATTATTTGAGTTTGAAAATAACGAATTAAAAAATACTTTTATATTATCTTCTGATAATATAGAAAATGTAATTACATATATAGACACTTTGCAAACAAATTACAGTTCTATAAGTTTCATCGGTGATGGGGCTTATTTATATAAAAATTTAATTGTTTCTAAATTATCTAATAAATTCAATAATATTACTTTTGCAGAAGATACTAAAAACTTGGCAAATAGTATAAGTATTGCCAAAGCTGCCTATAATAAATATAACCATGGTGAATTTGGGGATTCTAACTCACTTGTTCCTACATATCTTCGAGCATGTCAAGCAGAAAGGTCTATTAAAAATCCTGAAAATGTCTAACATTTTTGTAAGAAAAATGTCTTTAGATGATTTAGAAAAAATTAATTCTATAGGCTTAGAAAATTTTGATGATTTTTGGAATATTAATACTCTACGTTCTGAACTCTCTAAATCTGATATTAATACCATATATTTTATTGCAACAAACAATTGTGATATTTTAGGATTTATTGGTGCCTTAAGAATTATCGATGAATTAAATATTATGAATATTGCTGTAAGAAAAGATTTACGTAGATGTGGTATTGGTTCTGCTCTACTAGAGTTTTTAATAAATTTTGCAATTTCTCAAAAAGACGGTTCTATTACCTTAGAAGTAAATGAAAATAATACTTCTGCAATAGCATTATATAAAAAATATAATTTTAAACAAGTTGGCTTAAGAAAGAAATATTATAATAACACAGATAATGCCATCTTAATGTCATTATATTTAAAGAAGGAGTGAAAAACTAATGAAAAAAAATGAATTAAGTTATAAAAATTTAAAATCAGTTTGTGATCCTAGCATTTTCAAATTTGAAACAACTGATGATGTTGAACCTATTCATACCGGAATAGGTCAGGATCGTGGCATAAGAGCATTAGAATTTGGTTTGAATGTTGATGTTAAAGGATATAACCTATATTTAGAGGGTCCTAGTGGCGTTGGAAAAACAATGTATTCTAAAAATTATTTAGAAACAATTTGCAAAAAAAAGAAAACTCCTTGTGACTGGTGCTACATTTATAACTTTGACAATCCAAATGAGCCTATTGCTGTTTCTTTGCCTGCTGGAAATGGAAAAGACTTTCAAGACACTATGAACAGATTTATTACTGATATTAAAGTTGATATTAAAACTACCTTTAATAATGAAGAATTTGAAAAAGAGAAAAAAATAATAAAGCAAGAATTCGAGGACAAAAGAAGTGTCTTAATGGAAAAATTAAATAAAAAATCTTCTGAGTATGGATTTCAAGTTAAATCTTCGCAAAATGGTATATATATGATGCCTATTATGAACGGAAAAGCTATTGCAGAAGATGAGTTTGATAAATTGGACGATCAAATCAAACAGGAATATGAAAATAAGTCTACAATTGTTCAAGAACATATTATGGATGCAATTGTTGAAATAAAATCTATAGAAAGAGATTCCGAGAAGAAAATCCAAGAATGGCAGTCTAATGTTGCTCTATTGACTGTAAATACTCACATAAATTATATAAAATCCAAATACAAAAGAAATAAAAAAATAAATAAATTTTTAGATGATATTAAGAAAGACATTTTAAAAAATATTGAACACTTCATTTCAGAAGATAAAAACTCTGAAGGCGGAAAGACCATTCAACCAGTAAAACAGGACATAATTAAACCTTGGCTTAATTATAGAGTTAATCTTTTTATTGATAATAGCACACTAGAAGGAGCTCCTGTTATAATGGACTCAAACTATTCTTATCACAATATCTTCGGCAAATTAGAATATGAAAACTATTTTGGTGCATTAAAAACTGATTTCACAATGCTAAAGCCTGGGCTACTTCATAAGGCAAATGGTGGATATATTATATTTCAAGCTAATGATATTTTATCAAATAATTTATGTTATGAAGCATTAAAAAAAGTATTAAGGACAAAAGAGATTGGAATAGAAAATACTGCAGATGCTCGTTCTTCCATGGTTATAATTTCACTAAAGCCAGAGCCTATTCCATTAGATTTAAAAGTTTTATTGATAGGAGATGAAAATATTTATCAAACTCTTTTATCAATGGATTCGGATTTTAGAAAATTGTTTAAAATAAAGGTAGAATTTGAAGACGATGCTCCTAAAACAGTGGAAAATATGAACAAGTTAGCAAGATTTGTAAAAGGCTTTTGTGACCAAGAAGAATTATCTCCATTAGATAAATCTGCTGTGGCAAAAATTGTAGAATATGCATCTAAACTTGCTGATGACCAAACCAAATTGTCTACTAAATTTAATGATTTGGCAGAAATAGTTGGCGAAGCAGCTACATGGGCTAAACTAGATAAATCCAAAATTGTTACCGGTAAATATGTTGATATGGCATTAAAAGAAAGAGCTGAAAGAATAAAAAAATATGACTCTAGATACTTAGAAATGATAAAAGATTGTACTTTGCTAATTAATACAGACTCTTATGCTGTTGGTCAAATAAATGGACTCACAATTATGAATATTGGTGATTATTCTTTTGGTAAACCAGTAAAAATAACCGCCAACACATATATAGGAAAAGGTGGAATCATAAATATTGAAAGAGAAGTCGAACTCTCTGGGGCAACTCATTCAAAAGGTATACTTATTTTAAATGGTTACTTAGGTCAAACCTTTGCCCAAAATATACCATTGTCATTAAATGCTAGTATATGTTTTGAACAATTGTATAATGGAGTTGATGGCGACAGCGCTTCTAGTACAGAACTTTATGCAATTTTATCAAGTCTTTCTGAAATACCTATTAACCAATCTATAGCTGTTACTGGCTCTGTAAATCAAAAAGGCGAAATTCAGCCAGTAGGTGGTGTAAATGACAAAATAGAAGGCTTTTTCCAAATTTGCAAAATGCGTGGTTTAACTGGTTCTCACGGAGTATTAATTCCTAAACAAAATGTAAAAAATTTGAATTTATCAGACGAAATAGTACAAGCAGTCAAAGATGGAAAATTTCATATATATGCTGTATCTACAATAGATGAAGGTATAGAAATCTTAACTGGCGTACCTGCCGGAAAAAAGGATGAAAATGATAATTTTCCTGCAGGAAGTATTAATTACTTAGCCTATGAAAAATTAAAAAAGTACGCACTTAATAGCAGTAAATATTTTAATAAATGAAATAGTAAAATAATTTTCCCTATAATGCTAAAATAGAATTTGTCTTGAGACAAATTCTATTTTCATTATTAAGTTAACCCAACGTACATATGACGAAGTAACTTTTCTTATTTATTTTCTTCTTTTACTGTTTCAACATTTTCTTCTTTTACTGTATCAACAACTTCTTCTACAACTGTAGTTTCTGTTGTTACAGCTGGTGCTTCTTCTGCTGCATTTTCAACAGATACTGTTGCTTCTTCAGATATAGGTTCTTCTATAACTTCTTCTTTTATTATTATTTCTTTGTTTTCTATTCTTGCACCTATATTTTCTTTTGTCTTAGCTGCTTTTCCAACTCTATCTCTTAGGTAATATAGTTTTGCTCTTCTTGCTTTACCTACTCTTACTACTTCTACTTTTTCTACCATTGGAGAATGAACCATAAATGTTTTTTCTACACCTACTCCATAAGCAATTTTTCTTACAGTAAATGTAGCATTTACTCCTCCACCCTGTTTTTTTATTATAATTCCTTCAAATACTTGAACTCTCTCTCTGTTTCCTTCTTTTATCCTTTGGTGTACTCTTACAGTATTTCCAACTCTAAGTTCTGGTATCTTATTTTTCAATTGTTCGTGTTCTACTGATTTTATGATATCCATTATTGATATCCTCCTTCCTTTTTTAATAAATCTGGTCTTTTATTTTTAGTTATTTGTAAAGAAACTTGGTTTCTCCACTTCTTTATATTTTCGTGATGTCCTGATAATAAAACATCTGGAACTTTTTTTCCTAAAAATATTTCTGGTCTTGTATATTGTGGATATTCCAGAAGTCCATTTGCAAATGTTTCTTCTGAAATTGAGTTCTTATTTATAACTCCATCTATATATCTACTTACAGAATCAATTAACACCATTGCTGGTATTTCTCCACCTGTCAAAACATAGTCTCCTATGGATATTTCCTCATCTACAATTTCATCTAATATTCTTTGATCAATTCCTTCGTAATGTCCGCATAGTAAAATTAAATGTTTTTCCTTTGATAGTTCTTCTACTTTAGTTTGATTTAAAGTTTTTCCCTGAGGTGATAAATATATTACTTTAGCATTTTTATCCTTTACTGATAAATATGCACTATATACAACATCTGGTCTTATAACCATTCCTGCGCCTCCACCATATGGAGTATCATCTACCTTTTTATGCTTATCAGTAGAAAAATCCCTAATGTTTATTAAATTAATGTCAATTAATTTTCTTTCTCTTGCTTTTCCAATTATGCTTTTAGTTAGTCCATCAAACATTTCCGGAAAAAGAGTAAGTACATCAAATTTCATTTAATCCTCCACTAAACCCTTAAGTAAATGAACTATTATCTTCTCATTTTCTAAATCTACTTGCTTTATTACCTCTTTTATTGATGGTAAAAGTACCTGCTTGCCCAATTCTGTTTTCACAACATAAATGTCGCTACTTCCTGCATTGTATATGTCTTCCAAATATCCTAGAAGTTTGCCATCCTCTGTAAATACATTTAGCCCTATTAAATCTGCTATAAAATATGTTCCCTCTGGCAATTTTTTTGCATATTTTCTTTCTATTTTTAGGTAACACCCTTTATATTGTTCTACTTGATTTATGTTGTCTAATCCTTTAAATTTAAGCAAAACCATTTGCTTTTGATATTTCACATTTTCTATTTCACATTTAATAAGTTTATTATTTTTGTCAATTAATACATTCTTCAATTCTTCAAATCTTTCAATTTCATCTGTAAAAGGTTTTACCTTTACAGTTCCATTAATTCCAAATGTATTTACTATTTGACCAACTTCAAAATATTTTTGCATTAGCATTTCCTCTTACTCAACAAATTTAACCACTATTTTTTTCTTTTCTTTTGCACCAATAGATTTTATAAGTGTCCTTATAGCCTGAGCAACTTTTCCTTGCTTACCTATAATTTTACCCATATCTTCTTTTTCAACTTTTACTTCATATACTATAGCGGTTTCTTCTATTTTTTCTAGTACTTCAACATTATTCTTATTTTCCACAATGTTAAGTACTATAGTTTCTAGAATTTCTTTCATAATTAAATTCTCCTTTTTTCTATTTAGCTTTTTCTATCAAAGCCTTAACAGAATCTGTTGGTTTTGCACCGTTTTTTATCCATTGTTCTACTTTTTCTTTGTCTAATACTATTGTAGATGGTTCTGTCATAGGATTATATGTTCCTATTTTTTCTATTATTTTTCCATCTCTTGGACATCTAGAATCCGCAACAACGATGTGATAAAATGGAGCTTTTTTTGCACCTTGTCTTTGTAATCTTATTTTTACCATGTAATTCACCCCTTTCAAAATGCTTTTATTTATATAAATCTAAAAAATTAAATACTTATTTATTTTTCCCTATCATTTCTTTTTATTTCTATTACTTTTCCCTCTGTTCTTTCATCGTTACTTGGTTCTATAAGTCCTAATGCTCTTTCCATTTGTTCTATATTTTTTTGATGATTTGGATTCATTTGTAGTTTTGCTTGTTTATATTGCCTTTCCAAGTTCCTATAGTATGGTAATAGTTTTGGAGCTTTTATGTTTATTTCCATAGTTTCATTTAATATCATTGACATGCCTAAAAAATATTCTATATATTTTTTATTATTTTTTTTGAGATTTGCTCTATCATCATTGCAGTATTCGCATATCATATACTTTAATCCTTCTTCTATTGGCTCCTTTAAGTATTTTTCAAAATTAGCCTTTTCCTCATCTTTTATATCTTTCTGCATTAGCTTTTGAGCACAGTAATGTACTAACTCAATTAAGCGCTCTCCTACATTTGTTCCAGTACCCTCAAAAAAATAGCAAATTTCTATTATTGCATTTTCTAGCATTTCTTCTATTTCTATTTTTCTTTTTTCCCATTCTTTTTCTGCTTTTGTTCTTTCTGATACTATCTTTATACTCACAATAACAGTCTCCTACATTTTTATATTTTTTAATGAATCTATGTCCATATTTTTTAACATATTTTTCATTCCGCCTTTGTTAGATTGCATTTTTTTCATCATCTTTTGTGTCATTTCAAAGGAATTCATAAATTTGTTTATTTCCTGTACTGTAGTACCACTACCTTTTGCAATTCTTAGTCTTCTGCTTCCATTTAAAATTCTAGGATTCTTTCTCTCTGCTTTTGTCATAGAACATATAATTGATTCTATTTTTTCAAATCCTTTATCATCAACTTTTATATCTTTAAGTTGATTCATTCCCGGTATCATTTTTAATAAGGATGAAAAAGAACCCATTTTTTTTATCTGTCTTAATTGAATTAAATAATCATCTAAGTCTAATTCTTTCTTTTTCAATTGCTTTTCTATTTTTTCTGCTTCTTCAATATCAAATGCCTCTTCTGCCTTTTCTATAACAGACAGAACATCTCCCATTCCCAAGATTCTTTGTGCCATTCTATCTGGATGAAACACTTCTATATCACTTAATTTTTCTCCTGTAGCTACAAATTTTATAGGTCTGTTAGTAACTTTTTTAACTGAAATTGCAGCTCCCCCACGAGTATCACCATCTAATTTAGTAAGTATTACTCCATCAATTCCCAATTGCTCATTAAACGCTGTTGCAACATTCACAGCATCTTGCCCTGTCATGCTATCAACTACTAATAATATTTCATGTGGTTTTACATTTGATTTTACATTCTTCAATTCAGTCATTAACTCTTGGTCAATATGTAAACGTCCTGCAGTATCTAGTATTATTACATCATTTAATTTACTAATTGCCACATTCAACGCTTGTTTAGCTATGTGTACTACATCTTTCGAATTTTCATTTGCAAATACCGGAATATTTAGCTGTGCTCCAACTACTTGAAGTTGTTTTATCGCTGCTGGCCTATATACATCACAAGCAACAAGCAATGGTTTTTTCCCTTGCTTTCGTAAAATATTTGCCAGTTTTCCAGCTGTTGTTGTCTTTCCTGAGCCTTGTAATCCCACAAGCATTATTATTGTTGGTGGATTTGGAGTGAAATTAATTTTGCTCTCTGTTCCTCCTAATAGTTCTATTAATTCGTCTTTTACGATTTTAACAACCTGTTGTCCTGGGGTTAATGACTTTAATACATCTTGCCCTAAAGCCTTTTCCTGTATAGTTCCTATAAATTCTTTTACAATCATATAATTAACGTCTGCTTCAAGTAAAGCAAGCTTTACTTCTCTTAACATTTCTTTTAAATCAGATTCTGTAATCCTTGTTTTACCTCTTAATTTATTTGTTATAGCTTGTAATTTAGAACTTAAACCTTCAAAAGCCATTAATAACTCTCCTTTGCATTATATTCGCATTAAACTTAATTCTTTTGTAACATTATTAAGAATTTTCTCAATTTTTTTATCAGATGAACTATTTTGTATTTTACAAAGCTCTTCTAAAATCTGTTGAATCTTCTTATCTTGTTTTAACATTCTATCCATAACCGAAAGCTTTTCTTCCAATTCGAAAAGTTTATTTTCCCCCTTTTTTATAATGTCTCTTACTGCCTGCCTTGTTATATCATAGTTTTCAGCAATTTCCGAAAGTGACAAATCGTTATTGTAATAATCATCTAAAAGTCCATATTGTTTTTCCGTAAGCATTGCACCATATATTTGTAATAGCATACTTATTTGAACCTTCTTTTCCAATAAATCACTCCCTCAATTTGTAATGCTATTATACTTTACACTATTTTTATCAATTTGTCAATACTTTTAACCTCAAAAATCTAAAAAGAACAATTAGGGGCAGTCCCCAAATGTGCAAATGAAACATTTTGGGACTGTCCCTAATTGTCCTAATATTTTTTTTAAAAAGTTATTGACAAACCGAACAATGTTTTGTATAATCATAATCGAACAAAGTTTTTGAGAAATCATTTTCGTTTGGAGGTAATTCTTATGAGTATTTTAAAATTTAAAAATAACGTAATTCCATATACTGTGAACAAAGCTATGTCTGGCGCTTTATGTATTTGCGTAGATGGTAATGAGGTTATTGTTAACGCTCCTTGGTATGTTTCTAGACGACATATTCAAGAAGTTATAATTGAAAAAAGGCAATGGATTATTTCCAAAATTGAAGAGTATAATAAGAATCGCAATTCTTTTTTAGACAAAGGTGTTATTAAATTACTAGGAAATGATTACCATATTTGCATCCTTTATAAAAACCATATTACACCAACAATCAATTTAATCAATGGTAAAGTCGAGGTTATTTTACCTGCTAAATATAAAAAACTTGAAGATTCTGATATCTTGAGAATATTAATGGAAAAGTTATATTTCAAAGTTTGCTGTAATGAATTAGAAAAATCTATGGAAAAAGCTAGGTTATTGTTAGGCATTGCTCCAGAAGATTATTGCATTGAAGACTTAGGTAATACTATTGCTAAATTTTCTTTTGATGATAGATGTATTTCCTTTAGCCCTTGTATAGCAAGATATAGGTCTGAAATTATAGATTATATAGTAATACACGAATTCTGTCATTTAAAATATAAAACTCACAGTAAAGGTTTTTGGAATATAATTGAAAAGTATTGTCCTAATTATAAAAAATATGAGCACGAACTTGAAGGTATAAAAATATAGAGAATTTCTATTTTGAAATTCTCTATATTTAATTTATCTGTTGCTAAAATTTTCTCTGTAAAGCTTCTTTTGCACCCCATATACATGGTTTAGTACATTTAAAGCCTGGAAAAGTACATCTTACACCTTTTGCATATGGCAACAAGTAATTATATATTATCGGTTTACTTTCTTTTGTATTTTCTAAGTATTTATGTAGTGTTTCATTAGTTTGTAATTCTATTTCTAATTGTGCTTCTCCGCATAATCTTTCTTTACATTTTAGAATAAAATTTTCTACAGTTCCTCTCTCATTTACTTTTACAAGCATTCCTTGTGGAAATCTATTAGCTAAAGATGATATATCTTTTAACCATTCTTTCTCCAGTTCAGTATCCTTTATAATTAAAGGAATATAATATTGTGGCTCATCTAATAATGTAATTTCATAATATATTGTTCTATGCCTTTGCGCTTGTGCGACCTCCGCAAAGCTTGCTAAATAATTAGTAGAATAATTTTCGCCCCACTCTTCTTCTCTTTCTCTTTTTGCAAACAACGAAAGTCCTCGTTGCTTTATTTCTGTATTTACTCTTTCTATTTTATATTTTTCACATAATTCTTCAAATTCTTTAAAAACTTGCTTTAGCATTACATTAAATTTTGAATTTTGCTCTTTCCTACAAAAATCGTCCATCCAGTGCAATATATAGCTAAATTGTCTAATATCTATAGTATGTCCCATTGTAGTTGCTGGTGTGAACACAGATATTAAATATCTGGCATTTTCCTGAGCCTTTTTTCTTATTGCTGTATTTCTATTTTTTATTTCCTTTTCCAGTTGCTGTTCTGTCTTTTCTGCTATCTTTACTTTTGGATATATTTTTTCTATTTCGTTAGAATAAATTTTTATCCACTTTTCATATAATGCTTCTTCTTCCTCTGATGCTTTCATTTTGGTATATCTAGCTGATTTCTCAGATGTATCGTATACTTTTTCATTGTTTAAAACCATTGCTAAAATTTTAGGAATCTCCTCAAAGGCAAAATTATACTTCACATGTCCGAATACGCTATGATGCCCAGATGTCATTGTTCCTTGCGCTCTTTTTATTGTTTTTTCTTTATCTTCAGAAAAAAGAGCATCTACATTATCCGGCATATAGCACATTCCCGCTTCTAATCCTGAAAATTCTATAGCTTGCTCAATTGGCAATTCATATCCTGGTTTAGTTGAGGCTAATACTTTTTTCTTCATATTTTATTGCTCCTTATATTATTACATTTCATATTGATAATAAATATATGTTATTTATATCATTCTTTCAATTAAAAATCAAACTTTGGAACATATTCTTCTTCATGTTCTCCTAATTCTTGTATGTATCCATTTTGAAGTTCTAGTGTATATAAATAATTTTCTATTTCCTTATACTCATTTTTTGTAAGCTTTCTGTTTATATAATTGTCTTCTTTGGCTTTATATGTTGGAAAATACTGAGCCATTACACTAACATATATGTCTTTTGGCATATTTTGCTTTATCCATTTTAAAATATTTTTGCTGTTTTGAATATGATTTGGTAAAACCAAATGTCTTATAATTACACCTTTTTGTATTATACCATCTTTATTAAATTTAGGTTTGCCAACTTGTCTATACATTTCTTTTATTGCTTCTGTTGCTATATCAAAATAATTATCCACCTTAGAATACTTTTTTGAGAGTTCATTTGAATAATATTTTAAATCTGGCAAATATATGTCTATGTATCCATCTAAAGCTTTTAATGTTTCAACTTTTTCATATCCATTTGTGTTATATATAATTGGTATTGAAAGTCCATTCTTTCTTGCTATTTTAATTGCTTCTATTATTTGAAATGCATACATTGTTGGAGTAACTAAATTAATGTTATTCACTTTCCTTTGCTGTTGTTCATTAAAAATATTTGCTAATTCTTCTATAGATATTTCTCTTCCTTTGCCCAATTGACTTATTTCATAATTTTGGCAATACATGCAATTCAAATTACAGTTAGAAAAAAATATTGTTCCTGAGCCATTATTTCCTGATATACAAGGTTCTTCGTAATTATGTGTTGATACTAATGCTAGTTTAATTTTGTCTTTACACTTGCACCTTCCAATCTTTCCTTCTAATCTATTCACATTGCAATTATGAGGACATATTACGCATTTCTTTAATTCTTCCATTTATTTCTTATTCTTCTCCTTGAATTATTCTCTTCTTAATAAACAAAATATATGCAACTTTTTACCATTGCATATATTTATAACACTATTTAAATTTCATGTCAATTTATTTTTATCTATAGTATTCTTTAAGTTCAATTATTATTAGGTGTTATTATCATTACTATTACACATTTGTTTATTACAACTTGCCATATAAAACTTCTTTTCTGCAAGTTTATCCTGCACTCCTCGAAGCGCCTCTCCAAATCTTTGGAAGTGCACTACTTCTCTTTGACGTAAAAATCTAAGAACATCAACAACATCCGGATCATCTTTTGAAAGATCTATTAGCTTTTCATAAGTTGCCCTAGCTTTCTGTTCTGCCGCTAAATCTTCTTGAAGGTTAGCAATTGGATCTCCTTTTGCTGCAATATAGCTTGCAGTCCATGGATTTCCAGCAGCAGATACTGGATATACATCTATTCCATGTGGTGTGTGTTTGTAAACTATCCTAAAAGAAAATATATATGTAACTACTTATTTTGTACAAGTAATTTTTAAATACAATATAATACTTATTTATTTCAAAATCTGCTATTAATCGATTTCCATCTACGTCAAATGTTTTTATATTTTCCATTTAATTTCCTCCATTCAATTTCAAATTTAAAAAATTGAATGGAGTTGGTGGTCCTCTACATTTTTGTTCTATAAAAATAAAAAGCACACAAATAACCTAAAAAAATTATTGTGTGCTATCTAAATTATTTTTATATATTAAATAAAAATCCATCTTACTCCTCCCTGCTTTTAAATAACATCATTGGTAATTTGATGGATTTCTCTTATGTTTATAATTTCATCGACATAGTATCACATTTCTTTTGCAAAATCTGTCGAACTTTGTAAATAGTCAAAAAAAATATACAAAAAGCTGCTATTTAGCTTTTTGTATATAAAAATAATTACCTTTCTTGTTCTTGATATACTTGATGTAGTTTTCCTAATTGTTTTTCTGTTATATTTATAACTCTACCACAACATGGATTAAAACTTTTATTACCATATACCATCCATATTACATTTTCTCTTCTTAAATCTTCTTTAGGCATTGTTCCCGGACATGGATAGCCATCAGTAAACACAATTTTATTTATTTCTCTTTTTTTAGAAAATGATCTAACTGCTAAATCCCAATCTTCTGTCCAAGCCGAATGTCCTCTAGCTCCTCTAGGTATAGTAAAATTATCTATGTCTTTTACATTTTTTATATCTACAAGTCCCCAAAACTTTTCATTAAAACAACCTACTTTTAATTTTGACTGTTTTATTATAGGTTTTAATTCTCTTAAAAATGCTTTTACAAGTTCTAAATCAACAGAACCTGAAACATCAATCATAACTTCTGTTTCTGCTTCTTCTTCAACCTCGTTTTCTTCAAGTCTATATGCATAATTATTTTCTGCAACTGAACGTCTTTGACTCCATATTGTTTCACTTTTTTCTACTTCTCTACGAAGCAACAATTTCCAATCTATTTCATTTCTACTTTCTCCTACGCTGCCTAAATCAATAGATCCTTCTGGAACCTGTTCTCCTCTCATTCTTCTTTTTGTTTTATCAAATCTCTCTTTAACTCTTTCTAGTTGTTCTTCTCTATTTTTTTCAAATTCACTTCTTTCATCAAACTCAAATCTTATATCATCACTTTTTTGTTCAGAAGATTGTTCAGAGGGTTTTCCATCATTCTTTTCGCTTTTATTAGGATTATTTTCTTGTTTTCTTTTTTTTGCACCATTTTCGCTTTCTTGAAAAGCTTCTTCCCACATACTATGGTCGTCCATGAACTTTTCTTCTTCCTCGCTATTCTGTCCTTGTTCATTTTCTTGCCCTTCATTTTCGCTTGATCCATTACTTTGATTTTCAGTTCTTTCATCATTTCCAGACTGATTATCTTGTTCTTTTTCTCCTGAAGCATTATCTTGTTTGCTATTTTCACCTGTTTGCCCATTTTCATCCTGTTCACCTTTATCTTGTCCACTTTGATTATTCTGTTTACTATTTTTTTGTTTTTCTTCCCTTTCTTTCAAAAGTATTTCATAAAATTCTTCAGCAGAATAATTTATAGCCTCTGGTCTATTTACATATCCTCTTTTAATAGTAAAGCCATCTCTTTCCAAATTTGCATTTATTATAGCATCAGTTGCCTCATTCCACACATCTGTATCTCTCATCACACCATTTGGATCTTTTAATCTATACATGTGAAGAAACTTATTATGCATAAATTCATGGGCAATTAAAAATAATCTATCATCTTCACTCAATCCTTTAAAGTATTCAGGATCTATATATACATTTCTTCCATCAGCAGCTGCTGTATGATATTTTAAATCTGTTCTATATTCTATATTTGCCTTTGCAACTTCACTACCAAATCTCGGATATCGAGCTAATAATAGGTTTTTAATTTCATAAATTAAACTTTTATCAATATCCATTAGATTGTTCCTTTCAATGTTTTATATATTTACTTCACAAAAATGATAAAGTTCTTTTGAAACTTTCTTTATATCACTTTCTGTTTCTACTGTAAATACAATTATAACATTATCTGGTAAATTATATCCCATAAACTCTCTATCTTTAACCAATCCTATAAACCTATTTTGTTTATCTTCATTTACTTTATCAATATTTGATATTATTAAATATGAAATTTCATTTTCTTTTGAAACTTTTTCTAATTCTTCTTTAAAAATAGGATGTCCTAAACTCACACCAAACAAATCTAAATCACTTAATCCTGCATCTATATTACATGAATTATTTAATTTTTGAATATCTGAATTAAAGACAATTACACCTATTGATTTTATTCCTTTTTGAGCTTCAATTAAATCAATATCAATCACTTTATTACCTCCTCAATCCTTTGTTAAAAAACCTCAATATCTTATTTATTATTTTTTTAATAAAAGTTTCTTCCTTATATTCAACCATTTCTTTGATTTCAGTATTTTCAGTGTTATTTACTAAAACATTATTTTTTCTCGTTTTAAATATGTCATCTACTTCATATTTCGCATTAGTACCAACATTATTATTTTTTCTTTTATTATTTATCGTCTTGTCACATAATTCTTTTTCTTCTTTTGTAGACCACCAATTAATATAAATATATCCTAGAATCTCTCTTGTTTTTTCTTTAAGATTTAGTTCCTCTATCGGTTTAGAATAATCCAATTCTGGTCTATCTTCTTTTGATGATAATTCTGCCAAAAAATCTAAAAAACTTTGTGGTATTTTTTTTATATCTATAGTATTTATATTTTCTAAAACACTTAATGTTTCAGCAGCAGCAGCCTTATATTCTGTTCCAATCATCATTACATACCTCTTCCTTCGTTATTTTTATTCCTTTGATTTTTTGTATATTTTGTATATGCTGAATATATTTTTTCAAATCCTTTCATACCATTTCTTACATATCTTCTTGTGTCGTCAGCATTATA